>FUFK010073983.1_pt1 | contig 16140 bp, 20 predicted proteins | sample 1021851 | NCBI WGS metagenome assembly FUFK01 (sample SAMEA51879418, study PRJEB19060) | metagenome | reverse complement strand
GATCTCAAACAGGTCAAGACGTTACTGGTTTGCCTAAATATTACGCTATGTTTGGTGGGGCTACGGCGTTAGGTTCTACTACTTCTGGCGGTATCTATGTAGCACCTACACCAGACGCTAATTACTTATTTAATATATATTATAATAAAATGCCGGCTACTTTGGAGTCTGGCAATCAAACTAATTATGTCAGTCTAAATTTCCCTCAAGGGCTTCTATATGCTTGTTTAGTAGAGGCTTATGGATTTTTAAAAGGTCCAATGGATATGTTGACATTATATGAAAATAAATATAAACAAGAGGTACAGAAGTTTGCGGGAGCGCAAATTGGTAGACGAAGAAGAGACGACTACACTGATGGAACAATCAGAATACCAGTCAAATCTCCGTCTCCGTCACATAAGGAGAAAACAATATGGCAATATCATCAGCGATTTGTTCTAGTTTTAAACAAGAACTGTTACAAGGTAAACATAGTTTAGATACGTCTGGTAACGGAGGAGATACTTTTAAACTTGCATTGTTTACAAGTTCTGCATCTTTAGGCGCTGCTACAACTGCTTACTCTACATCAAACGAAGTTTCAGGAACTGGCTACAGTGCCGGTGGAACTGCTCTTACTAACACTGGTGTAGGATTAACTTCAACAACTGCGTTCACAGATTTTTCTGACGTAAGTTTTACAAGTGCTTCATTCACAGCTAATGGTTGTTTAATTTACAACACGACTACAGCTGGAGGATCTGGCACTACAAATGCGGTATGTGTAATAGCCTTTGGTGGAGATAAAACAGTTTCTTCAGGAACTTTTACAATTCAGTTTCCAACTAACGATTCTAGCTCAGCTATCATCAGACTGACGTAAGGAGGTAAATCCTTATGGCGGACCAAACGTATACAGTAACGGTCGCATCCGGAACTTTATATATTTCTGGTGGCACGGGAAATGTATTCTACCTTAATGGCTCACGTGACATGGCCCTTGAATGGGTTGAAGGTGGCACATTACGTTTTGATCAAAGTGATTCTTCAAACAATAACCACCCTTTATTATTTACTAACAGCACTAGCGATCCCGGCGGCAATATTATTTCAGCTGGTGTTACATATTATTTAGATGGTGCGAGCAATCAAACTGCATACACCAACACAACAACATTTAACGCAGCAACTACAAGATACGTAGAGATAGCACCTGCATCCTCTACAGACTTTCATTATTATTGTTATGTCCACGGCATTGGAATGGGTGGTGCAATTGACATCACTCAAAACACTTGGGGTGCAATGTCATGGGGTGAAAATCAATATGGATCTCAAAATCATGTAGATGTTTTACCAAGTGGTTTAACATTAGTTTCATCTCAAGGAGACACTTCTGCTTTTTCTGAAACAGGTTGGGGTAGAGATGCTTGGGGTGAAGAACCATGGGGAGATAGTTTTGATCCTGTTGTTGCTCTTCCAACATTAACAAATATGTCGGCTGTCTTAGGTACTTTACCTTATGCTCAGTCAGAAGAGGGTTGGGGAAGAGATACTTGGGGATCAAACCAATGGGGAACTGATACATCTGGTGCAATATTAACTGGTCTCGAAATGAGTATGCAACAAGGTCCAAATGCTTGGGGCGAGTCTGCATGGGGAGATAATCAATGGGGCGGTGAATTAGTTATATCACCTGAAAGTGTCATTGGAGTTTCTGGTCAATCAATTACTTCAGCACAAGGAAGCACTACACAAAACTTTGACATGATCTTTGAGATCACTGGAGTTTCTACCGGAGCTGCTATAGGAACTTTAAATATAAATGATGGTGCAGATCATCAACAAGGTTTAGGTAGTGTAACAATAGGTTCTGCAGTTGGATCAGTAACTGATCAACAAACTTATGAAATTAGCGGAGTCTCAATGGGCTCTTCTGTGGGTAGTCCACAAGTTGACGACACTGTTATTTTAAATCTTAGCGGACTTTCTATAGGATCTGCCATTGGATCTACGACAGTGGATCAAATGAAAGTAGGATTAACAGGTCAATCTGCTTCATTTAGCATTGGTTCTACTACAGTTGCTGATATGACTGTAGGCTTGACAGGAATCGATTTAACTAGTAATTTAGGAACTGTAGGGTTTGGTACGTTGGCGTATAAAGACATTGACATAACAGCGACGACATCGTATACAGACATAACGCATGCAGCGTAAATAGGAGTTTTTTATGGCATCAACATATACACCTCTCGGTATAGAGAAAATGGCAACCGGTGAAAATGCCGGTACATGGGGAACAAAAACAAATACCAATTTAGAAATTATCGAGCAACTTGCCGGTGGATACGCATCACAAGCAGTCAATGGAACAGGAGATACAGCTTTAGCCGTTTCTGATGGAGCTACTGGAGCAACAATGGCTCACAGAGTTATTGAATTAACTGGAACTATTACAGGAAACATTACTGTATCAATTCCTTTAGATGCACAACAATTATATGTTATTAAAAACTCAACTTCAGGAGCCTACACTGTAGAATTTCAATACACGAGTGGTTCAGGTACTAGTGTTACTTGGGCTACTACAGATAAAGGAACAAAATTACTTTATGCAAAAGCAGACGATGGGACTAACCCTAACATTGTAGATGTCGGTTTTTCTCAAATCACTGGAACTGAAACATTAACAAACAAAACTTTAGAGTCACCAAAAATCGATACTGGTTTATTTGATACAAACGGAAACGAGTCTATCAAATTTACTGCCACAGGTTCAGCAGTCAATGAGATTACTGTAACAAACGCAGCAGCTTCAGGAGATCCTGCAATATCTGCAACAGGTAGTGACACAAACATAGATTTAAATCTAGTTGCAAAAGGAACTGGAGTTATTCAATCAAACGGATCAGCACTAGCTGTTACAGGTAAACAAACTATTTGGGTTCCTGCTACAGCAATGTATGCAACAACTACAAACGGATGTGCGGACATCGATCAAACAGAATTAACAGCTGGTCAGCCAGAACTTAAAACATTAGATTTCGATCCTTCTTCTGATGAGAATGCACAATTTACTATCGCATTCCCTAAAGCGTGGGATCCATCACAACTTATAATGTATCAAGTTTTCTGGACAGCTAACTCAACAAATACAGGTGACTGTATTTGGAATTTAAAAGGCGTGGCAATAGCAAATGATGATGCAATTGATACAGCGTTTGGAACTGCAGTAGCAATAACTGATGCTCATAGCGGCACAGCTAATGACTTAAATGTTACTGCTCAAAGTGGTTCAGTAACTATTGCTGGATCTCCAGCGGCTGATGAAGATGTGTTTTTTAACATTTCAAGAGACGCGGATAACGGTTCTGATACGTTTACAGGTGACGCTAAACTATTAGGTATTAAAATATTCTTTGCTACTAATCTGCCTAACGACGCATAATAGGAGGACGTAGTGTCAAACTTTGGATATAGAGTATTAGGTTTCGGAGCCGGAGGAAGAACCATAACTCCATTTGTTAACGCGACTGGCGGTAATACTACAATCACAGACGGAAATTTTAAAATTCACGTTTTCACAGGTGACGGTACTTTAGCTGTTGCTAATGAGGGAACACCTGCAGGATCTAACACAGTAGAATATTTTGTTGTTGCAGGCGGAGGCCCAGGTGGTGGAAAATACCGTGGAGCAGGCGCAGGAGGCGGAGGCTGGAGAACAAACTATCCAAGTCCAGCTACAGGCGGTCTTGCAATAGCATTTCAATCATATCCTGTACAAGTTGGTGCAGGGGGTGGAACATCGCCTTCACCTAGACATTCAGCAGCGACACCTTCAATTTTTAGTACAATCACTTCTACAAGAGGTGGAGGACATGCCCAACCTGGAGGATCAGGTGGCGGAAATAATGGAACATCTGGAAATGGAACTGGAAACGCAGGTGGATTCTCTCCACCAGAAGGAAACCCAGGAGGAAATTCTACGGGTGGGTGTTCGCCAGGAGCAGGTGGCGGAGGCGGAGCTAATAGCTCAGGAACTAACGGATCACCTGGATTTACTACACCAGCAGGAAGTGGTGGAAACGGATCAGGTATTTCAACATCATTCTTTGGACCAACAGCACCAAGTTATGGAACACCGGGACCATCAGGTTCTAACAGATATTTTTCTGGCGGTGGCGGCGGAGGAACTTATTCTCCAGGCTCACCAGGATCAGGAGGATATGGAGGCGGAGGCCAAACAAACAGTCCTTCTCCAGCTAATTCTGGAGGCGGTGGCGGAGGTGGAAACACTGGCGCAGGTTGTTGTTCACCGGGATTAGGAGGATCAGGATTTGTAGCGATTAGATACAAGTTCCAATAATATTATGGCACACTTTGCAAAATTAGATGAAAACAATGTTGTACTTTCTGTTCACTCAGTAGGTGATGAACACCTTATGAAAAACGGAGAAGAGAACGAAGAAGTTGGTATTAACTTTTTAAGAAACGTACACGGTTGGGAACATTGGAAACAAACTTCATACCACACAAGAAGAGGAAGATATTTAAATCATGATGGATCAGTTGCATCTGATCAAAGTAAGATGTTAAGATATAATTATGCGACACCTGGATATACATATGATCCAGTAAGAGATGCATTCATATCACCTAGACCTGAAACTGACGACGGGGTAGTATTTAATAGTTGGACAATAAATGAAACTACGATGGACTGGGAAGCACCGACTCCAGAACCTTCAAGCCAAACTAATGGTGTAGATGATTTTTATCATTGGAATGAAGGTACTCAATCATGGGACAAAGAGGTTATTTGGCGAGAAGGAATGTAGTATTTAAATTCCTATGAAAGAAGTAGAGCTATCTAAACAATTTATCTTACACGGAAAACTACCTTTATCATTATCTAAAGTTAATTTTGAAAATGTTTATGACTTTATAAGTTGGAGCATTCAAGATTTACATGAGCGAAAATTAAATAGATTTAAGGACGCTCACGTACCTTTATCACAAGATATTGTTTGGATATTAGATTACGCTGAAGCAAAATATCAATTAAAAACAGGCAGGACGTTAAGAAGAAAAACTCATGATGTTATGGTTCATTGGAAAAACGAGGGATCTACAAAACGACATCATTTAGATTATGCTGATTTAAAAAATAGTCCTGATATTGTTATGCTATATTTTATAGACAGTGATGACAATAATATGATAATAGAGTATGATAACAACCGTAAGAAAGGGATATATTGGAATATGCCGATAGAAAGTAATAAATATGTAATGTTTAATTCTAATCTAGAGTATTATCTTTTACCCAATAAATCAGATGATCAAAGAATAGTTTTAAGGGTTACGTATGAAGAAGTAACACCTCATTGTTAATCAATGAATTTAAAAAACACGTATTGGTATTTTCAAAGTGCTTTATCACCTAAGTTTTGTGATGAGCTTATTGAATATGGCAATATGCAAAAAGAACTGACAGCTGTTACAGGTAAGTTTAAAGACAAAGGAGATTTGGTTGGTGAGGATCTTAAAGATTTAAAAAAGAAAAGAGACTCTAATGTTGCATGGTTAAATGATCAATGGGTATATAAAGAAATTTTACCTTACGTAAAAACGGCTAACGAAAATGCAGGTTGGAACTTTCAATGGGATATATCTGAATCTTGTCAATTTACTAAATATAAATTAAATCAATATTATGGTTGGCATTGTGATTCATGGGATATTCCTTACGATAGACCAAATGATCCATCACATGGAAAGATAAGAAAGCTATCTGTTACGTGTAGTCTATCTCATCCAGAAGATTATGAAGGTGGAGAATTAGAGTTTGCTAAAAATAATAATGAACCAGGAAAAAAGATTGAAACAACCGAGTGTTTAGAAATATTGCCTAGAGGTTCTATTGTAGTATTTCCATCTTTTGTTTGGCATAGAGTAAAAAAAGTTACGAAAGGAACTAGATATAGTTTGGTTATTTGGACTTGTGGAAAACCATATTATTGATATACATACATTATGAAAGACAATATGAGAGTAGAAAGTTATTTTGCATCACCTGTGTGGCTAGATTATAGACCTGAGTGGGTCGACACTTTAAACAAAGCTGGCAATGTCCATATTAAAAATGCAAGAACAAAAAATAAAGACTTGATTAAAGATACAAAAGACTTCGGACTTATTCATCATTCTGATGAATTACAATCAGATCCTAATTTTAAAACTTTGTTAGATTACGTTGTAGATAAAAGCTGGCATTTTTTAGATAGTCAAGGATACAACATAGAAAACTATGTCCCTGTAGTGACAGACTTTTGGTTACAAGAATTTTCTAAAAATGGTGGAGCTCATCAACATACACATGTTCATCCTAATAGCCATGTATCAGGTTTTTATTTTTTAAAATCCTCAGCTGCAACTGCACAACCTGTTTTCTTTGATCCAAGGCCTTCAGCTGCAATGGCAAAGCTACCAGTTAAATTAAATAAAGATATAAACTCATCTAACATACAGGTTTCTCATCAATGTAACCCAGGTGCTTTGATGATTTTTAACAGCTATCTGCCACATGCTTTTACAGTTGATAAAGGTAAAGAACCTTTTAGATTTATTCATTTTAACATTCAAGCAATACACAGAGATTTAATACAAGGAACGGCACCAACAATATGAGTTTTAAGAAAAAGAAATACGAAGTAATTAAACAAGCTATTAGTCCTGAACTGGCTCAATTCTGCTATAACTACATACTACTAAAGAGAGATGTAGCTGACACCATGTTTAAAAATAAATATATATCTCCATTCGAAGAAGCTTTTGGAGTTTGGGAAAAAACTACTCAACAAGTTCCTAACACTTATGCTCATTATTCTGACATAGCAATGGAAACATTATTGTTAAAATTACATCCACTTATGGAAAAGAAAACAGGAATGAATCTGTTTGAAAATTATTCCTATGTCAGGGTTTATAAAAAAGGTGATATTTTAAAAAGACACAAAGATAGGTTTAGTTGTGAGATATCTACTACATTAAATTTAGGTGGAGACCCTTGGCCTATTTATCTAGAGCCGTCTGGTAGACATGGTTTAAAAGGAATTAAAATAAATTTAAAGCCCGGCGATATGTTAATATACAGAGGAGAGGATTTAGAACATTGGAGAGAACCTTTTACTGGAGAAAAATGTGCACAAGTTTTTTTACACTACAACAGTGAAGACACCGAAGGTGCTGAACATAATTTATACGATACAAGACCACATCCAGGTTTACCTGCATGGTTTAAAAGAAAGAGTTATTGTTAATGATTATATACAGCGATAATTATTTGTACGGCTTTCAAACCAATTCTATAAACAACAAGGAATTAGTAAAACATTGTTTAGAAATAGAACAAACTTTAATAAGTAATTTTGCTTTAATTGATCCCAAATGGCATGGTAATGTGCCTGCAGCCCATAATCACAAATATAATCTTCTTACATTTCCTGGTCCTGATTTAAATAGATTATACGCGGAGCTGGTAAAAAATATTACACCTTTATTAGAAGATAAGATTTACGTTATAAAAAGTTGGTTGAATGTATTTAGAAAAGGTGAAAAAATAGATTGGCACCCACACTGGCAACCAGAGCATAAAGTTTGGCATGGTTTTTATTGTGCACAAGTTGGTAATAGTTTTACAGAATATAGAATACCTGATATTAAAAATACTGTTAAAGTAGTAAGTAAAGAAGGATTGATAGTTATTGGTAAAAGTGCCGGTGATGAGCACAGTAGTTCAGTATGGAAAGAATCTAAACGACCACGTATTACAATAGCGTTTGATATAATTCCTGTAGAAGCTGTACCAAATAAATTATATGGAAACCATTTTATACCTTTTAAAATATGATAGATTTTGCTGACATACCAATAAGAGTCTATAAGTTTGATAAGTTAGATAATAAAAAGTTGATAGCTGCTTTTAAAGAATATCTGGATGGTTGTAAATGCTGTAACAAATATCCTAACTGTCCACATCCTAAAGAACAATCGGCTGCTAACGCTTTAGATATACCTCATTCTGAAATTATTAAATTAAATCAAAGTTATTACAAAATTTTAAAATCAATATTTCCAAATAATGAAGTAGATCAAACACTATCATGGGCTTTCTATGTAAAACCAGGAACAACGAATCCAGGAGTATGGCACAATCATTTTCAAGAAGAACATAAATCTAAGATACAAGTATCAGGAATTTGTTACTTAACTAAAACAGATCATGGGACAGAGTTTGCAAATGATTTTTTTAAAACTGAAACTGTACCTGTGTTAGACCATTGGTATATATGGCCATCTCAATTAGGACATAGACCAAAAGAAATTAAGAATGATAAACCTAGATGGATCATAGCAACCAACACTGTTTTTAAATGATTGAATACTATCACCCATTCTTTGGACCCTTTTTAATGCAGACTAAGATAACTAGTAAAGAGTTAGCTGCTGTAAAAAAATTATGTGTTAAATCAAAGAAACGTGATTTTAGAAAAAAACTAGCTGGAGTAATTGAACATGAATACGTTATTAATAGAAAAGAATTTCAAAAAATTATACAAGAATATTTAGAGTGTTATAGACATGGCTATCAAAAGTTTCATAATAATACTCTTGGACCCTTAGAATGTAACTCTGCGTGGGTTAATTATATGGTAGCTGGAGAGTCTAATCCTCCACATACACATAGCAGTTGTCATTTTTCTAGTGTTTTATATTTAGATAATCCTCCTGATCTTATAAAAGAAAATAAAGACTACCTAGGTTCTTCTTCAGGGCCTGGTGCTATTATCTTTAGATATGGAGAACAAAGATTACATAACATAACAGAACACGCACATTTACCTAAACCTGGGGACCTATTCATCTTTCCTTTTAATCTTCTTCATTATGTTATTCCTTTTAAAAGCAGGGGTGAAAGAATTTCTGTAGCCGCTAATTTTACAACTGATCTTAGTCTCTCGAAAGGCGTGAAAGAGTGATCGTTGTTGGACTAGGAAAAGCTTGTAACAATTCAAGCATTGCTGTATCCAAAAATGGAAAGTTATTTAAATATTTAAAGTATGAAAGAGAAAAAAATATTAAACAAATGCCAGCGCCAGACTGGTGGTACTATAAAAAGTTACAAGATTGGAATATTAATTTAGAAGATGTAGATTTATTTGTTTCTACAGACTCTGGAGTTTGGAACGATGATTATAAAATTCCTCTCTTTCCACATGAAGATACTTTATACTGGGTACGTAAAAAAGATTTTCATAACTCAAAAGAAATTTTACTAGATCATCACAATGCTCATGCTTGGTCTAACTCTAGCTTTAATGAAAAAAAACAATTTGTAGTTATTGACGGTGAAGGGTCTAACAAAAATTATTCTACCTCCTGGAGCAACTTAGAGTTTCATAGAAAAAAAGGAGTAGGTCCAGGTGCTATCTTTATATTTTTAGAAGAGCCGATGAAACTTCATGATGGCGGATATGGTAATGTCTCAGGTAAAATTATGGGACTAATGGAATATGGAAAGATAAACAAAAAACTTTTTAATAATATGATGGATATGGATAGAAATCATTTTTATAAATTTATAAAAAATTATTACACCTACGACAATATCATGCATCCAGAATGGTTAGATTTTTTAAAAACTATTGATGAGGTATGTTTTGAATGGGTAAAAGAATCTTTTAGTCATATAGATAAAAGCAAAGAAGTTATATACTCGGGAGGGTGTGCCTTAAATATTAATTGGAACAGAAGACTATTAGACATGGGTTATAAATTAAATATAGAACCACCTGCATATGATGGTGGCTTGTCTATAGGTTGTGTTAGATTTGGTAATGCAATGATGAAAAAACCAGTTAAGTTTTATGAAGACTATCCTTATATTCAAGAAGACGAATCATCAAAAAATATAGCTTCGGTTCAAACAATTAATAAGGTGGCTAAACTATTAGCGCAAAATAAAATCGTTGGTTGGTATCAAGGAAAAGGAGAAGTTGGGCCTAGGGCTTTAGGCAATAGATCAATACTCATGAATCCTATGATTAAGGATGGAAAAGACATATTAAACAAAAAAGTAAAACACAGAGAACCTTGGAGACCTTATGGAGCCTCCGTTAAAAAAGACAAAGCTAAATTTTATTTTGATATAGACGACTCTCCTTACATGTTATTTTCTTCCAAAGTATTGGTATCTAATATGCCAGCAATTACTCACATAGATAATACATGTCGACCTCAAACAGTTACTCCTAATCAAAACCCTGCTTTTTACAAACTGTTAGACTCTTTTGAAAAAGAAACAAACGTCCCTATTCTTTTAAACACTTCTTTAAATGTAGCAGGAAAACCTATGTGCAATACTATAAAAGATGCTAAGGAATTATTAAGAACAACAGACCTAGATTATCTGTGTATAGGAAATAAAATATATGATAAAAGTAGTTCCTTTTAAAGACCACTTACTGCATAAAAAGAAAGTCTTAAATTTAATTAAAAAAATGCCAGATGTGTCTATTAAAGATCATACAGAATCTTTAACAAAAACAGACTTCTATTTAAAACCAAATGACACTAGAGAATACTGGGACTACTTCTTTCCTTATTTAGAAAAATTTTTATTAGACATGGCTGCTTCTTTAAAAAGTCAATACTACATTATACACAGAGCTTGGTATCAACAATATCGTAAACAGAATTTTCAAGTCTGGCATAATCATTCAGGTTGTCAGTTTTCTAATGTGTATTTTTTAGAACTGCCTGATCCTAAGATAGCAACAGAATTTGAAGATGGATCTAAAGTAAATATAAAGGAAGGGGATATTCTTACTTTTTCATCACATCTTTACCATAGGTCACCAATTAATAATTCGAACAAACGTAAAAGTGTGATAGTATTTAACTCTTCATTTGAAGGATTTAAATCATGATAGATATAAAGACAAATTTTCTAAAAAAACAAGACATAAAAAAATTAAATGATTTAGTATTAAGCAATTTATTTGAATGGTTTATTCAGGGTGTCTACGATGATAACGATACTCATCGACAATTTGTGCATATATTCTATAAAAACGATGGGCCATCAAGCCACCATTTTACGGTTATTAGGCCCTTGTTAGACAAGTTAAATATTAAACGTTTAATAAGGGTTAAATTAAACCTGTTGACTAAGACACCTAAAATTATAGAGCATGATTATCACCAGGATAGTGAGTCCTCTAATGCATTGACTTCTATCTTATATCTTAATACTAATGATGGGTATACGAGATTTAAAGATCAGAATGTAAAGTCAGAGGAAAATACCTTGCTTACATTTCCAAGTGCTACGTTTCACTCAGGAACCACCTGCACTGACCAAGACTTTAGATTAGTATTGAATGTAGTTTACGAGGCTTTTTAAGCTTTTAAACTATTGATTGATAAAATTAAGCCTTAATAGTATAAGGATTTATGCTACAGAAACTAGGATTTTTACCCGGATTTAACAAACAAGTCACTGAAACTGGGGCCGAAGGCCAATGGTTTGATGGTGATAATGTGCGTTTTAGATATGGAACACCTGAAAAAATAGGTGGTTGGCAGCAGTTAGGAAGCGATAAACTAACAGGTGCTGGCAGGGCTCTTCACCAATTCGACAATAATGCAGGTATCAAATACGCTGCTATAGGCACAAACAAAATTTTATACGTTTACTCTGGAGGTCAGTTCTATGACATACACCCTATTAGAGCTACAATTAGTGGAGTTAATTTTTCTAGTCAAACTGGTTCACCAACAGTAACAATAACTTTTCCAAGTCCACATAACTTACAAGATGATGATATTCTTTTGTTTGAAAACGTAAGCGGTATATCTGGCTCTGGTTCTGCATTTGCAGATGGTAACTTTAATAATTTAAAATACATGGTTGCTTCTGCACCATCAGCAACTACCATAACTGTTACAATGGGTGGTAATGAAGGAGCTAGTCCAATGACTAACGTAGGTAGTGCAGACGCTTTATTATACTATCGTGTTGGACCTTCTCAACAAGTTGGAGGTTTTGGATGGGGTACTGGACAATGGTCAGGAACTGTTTCAGGACCATCTACAACTACTTTGAGCACAGCTTTAACTAACACCACTGACACAACTATAGTTATTGCTGACTCTACACAGTTTCCAGCATCAGGAGAAATTAGAATAGGGACTGAAGATATATCCTATACAAACAATAACACGGCAACAGGGACCTTGAGTGGAGGAAACAGAGGTGTAAACGGAACCACTAAAGCTACTCACTCAGCCGGAGCCACAGTAACCAACATCTCAGCTTTTGTTGCTTGGGGTGAGTCATCTTCTGATGATGTTACCCTTGATCCAGGTCTTTGGGTATTAGATAATTTTGGAACTAAACTTATTGCACTAATTTACAATGGTGCATGTTTTGAATGGGACTCTGCTCCTACCAATGCAACGGCAATCAGAGCTACCATAATAGCGAACGCACCAACAGCATCTCGTCACGTAATGGTATCTACACCAGATAGACACTTAGTATTCTTTGGAACTGAAACAACTGTAGGCAATACAGATACTCAAGATGATATGTTTATAAGATTCTCAGACCAAGAAAATATTAGCGGCACAAACGCATACACTGTAACTGCAACCAATACAGCAGGAACTCAAAGACTTGCAGATGGCTCTATGATTATGGGAGCTATCAGAGGTAGAGATGCTATCTATGTTTGGACTGACACTGCACTCTTTCTCATGAGGTTCGTAGGTCAACCATTTACATTTGCATTTGAGCAAGTAGGAACTAACTGCGGCTTGCTTGGTAAAAATGCTGCTGTGGAAGTTGATGGTTCTGCATATTGGATGTCAGAAAATGGATTCTTTAGTTATGATGGTCAATTAAAATCTATACCATGCTTAGTAGAAGATTTTGTTTATGACGACATAAATACTACGGCAAGAGATCTTGTAAATGCAGGATTAAATAATTTGTTTGGTGAAGTAACTTGGTTTTATTGTACTAACGGATCTAACATAGTTGATAGATCGGTGACATATAATTATTTAGATTCAACAAGTAAACGACCTATTTGGACCACTGGATCTTTAGCAAGAGCTGCATGGGCAGACTCTGCTGTATTTGGTAAACCACACGCAACTTCTTATGACCCTAACAGTCAAGACTCTTACGATGTTACAGGGAACACTGATGGTTGCACAATATACTATGAACACGAAACAGGGACCGATCAAGTATTGGCAGGAGGAACGACAACTGCTATACTTGGAACCATAACTTCAGGTGACTTTGACATTACTCAAAGAGTGGTAAGGGGCGNNNAACANGNGCAANTGNCTGTAGGTATGCCAGACCTTAGAGGTGATGGTGAATATATAATGAAAATACGTAGATTCTTGCCTGATTTTATTACTCAAGTTGGAGCTACTACTATAGATTTTACTACTAGAGATTTTCCCAACAGTTCTTCTAAAACACAGACCTTTACAACTACGTCGTCAACAACTAAAATAGATACTAGAGTGCGTGCAAGATCCATTGCGATGACTGTAAAAAATACATCATCATCTCAAGATTGGAAACTAGGCACATTTAGATTAGATATACAACCGGATGGGAGAAGATAATGCCGCCAGAATTTTATAGTGACAGAGACAGAGAGATATTTAATCAATATCAATATGTACCTCAAGAAAAATATCTTCAACGTCCTTTTCAATTTCCTACTCAAGAAGAAGAAGAAACATCTGCTTCTGGTAGTGGTATCTCTACGCTTCCTGTGTATATGGGAGGAGCAGGTGGTGGTGCACCAGCAGATGTAACAAATTTATTGTTTGATTTTAAAGGTGCTACTGACACACGACAGAATAGGATAGAAAACCCTAATCCATTTGCACAGAAACTTTATGATTTTGGTCTTCCACAACAAAGATCAGTAGATCAAATGATGAGAGATGCAACTGCATATAACATGGCACAATTAGGTCCTGACTTTAAACAGATAGGCATAACATCAAATATGTCAAAACCTGAAATAGACGCAGCAATGGCAGAGTACGCAGCAGACGAAACAAGTATTGGAAACTATCCTGTAGAAAATCCATTGGATGTAAGACCTCAATTACCTTTTGGTGCAACAGGTATTCTTCAAGCAGTGCTGCCTGATAGTTATTACGATAAAATGACAATGCCTCAACAAATCTATACACAAAGTAAAATGGGATACACTGGACCAACTGTATTTGGAGAAAACACTACTGGAGGAAGTAAAGATATTTTTGGTAGAAATATAAGATCTGGTTTTGGTAATTATGCAGAAAAACAACAGAGAGATATAGACAAATTAGATGACTATTTTTCAAGTGATTTATTCCAAGATAGGTATGGTGATACAAAATTAGTTCAAGACGAATTTGGTAACTATACTTTTGTAAATGTTAACAATCCTGCATTAGCAGCTAAAGCTAATCAAATGAATAAAATGAATTTATTTAGATACAATTATGATAAACAAGGTTTACAAGAGTTAAAAGATATTGAAGACCAGACTGGTTATACAGATATTCTAAAGGCTAATAAAAAAAGAACTGAAGAAATTCAACGACAATTAGATGCAGGAACTTATGGTAGAGATGATCCACCAGACAGAAATCTAAGCGATGTAACAACAGAATCTGCAGCTAAAACATCTGGAGTAGGTGGCGGTGGATATACTCAATCTGACTCTGCACGAGAAGATAGAAGAGGTGGTCAATATGGATTTAAAGAAGGAGGACTAGCAGGTATATTATATGGCTAAAATTGTACAATCATTAACAAGAGCANGTAAAGAATATGAAGAAAGAACTTTTCAATCTTTAGTTAGAGATTTGGATGGTGTTATAACAAAACTAAATTCATCTTTTCAAGATGAGTTAAAACAAGAAATAGAAGCAAGAAGTTTCTTTTTAGATTCATAATGGCTACAGTAAATCAATTTAAATTCTTTGGAGTAAATTTAGCTACAACTGCAGAAACAGCTATGTTTGGTACAAATGCTGCTGGCACTCAATTACCCACAATAAATCAAACTTATATTATTAAATCTTTTAGAGTTACAAATAATACAGGTAACACACCAACAATAACAATTAAAAACAATACTTTTAACATAGTAAACACACAGACTTTAGCTGCAAATTCTAGCACTGAAATACTTACTCTGCCTTTAATCGTAGAGGGCAGCACAGCTTTAAAAGTTACAATGAGTTCTACAGATTCTGTAACAATAGGTATTAGTTATATGAACATAAACAAGGAGACAATAGACTAATGAAAAAAACAATAGTAAACGGTCAAGAGGTTCCGGTAATTGAACCAACAAAAGTTACCACAAAAATTAGTAATGTTAAGACTGGAGANGTCTACGCTTCTGAAGAAGAATGGAAAGCTAAAAATATACCAGAAACTGACATAAGAAGAGACGTAAACGTGGTAATGCCTAGACTTGATTTGTTCGGAAAAACAAAGTAAAACGAGGGATTGAGGTTAAAATATGGCAATTTCTAGAATGCAACTACCCAGAGAATTATATGAAAGTGGCGGAATTACGTCATTACAAGACCCTAGACAAGGGTATTTTTTAGGTAAGCTTGTTAAAAAAATTACTAAACCAATTAAGAAAATAGTTAAAAGTCCTATAGGTAAAGCAGCTTTAGCGGGCGCAGCTCTGTATGGATTAGGTGGCGCTAAGTTTTTAGGTGGTTCAGGTATATTTTCAGGTGGTCAAGGTATGTCCCGTTTTGGAAATTTAATGAATTTATTTAGACCCATAAACCAAGCTACAGGCAAAAAAGGAATTTTAAGTAGTTTGTTTTTTAATCCTGAAGGACAGTTTAGTTTAGGTAGAACAGCACTAACAGNTTTAGGAGCAGCCGGCATAGCTGCNCCATTCTTTATGGGTGGTGATGACGACGAAGAAGAAGAAGTTGTAGAGCAACTAGATCCAAACGCAATTAGACAAAGAGCTATAGATTTTTATGCACAGAATCAATCACCTTCGCAATCAGGTTTATATTTTATGCCTNGTA
>FUFK010067192.1_pt1 | contig 16147 bp, 21 predicted proteins | sample 1021851 | NCBI WGS metagenome assembly FUFK01 (sample SAMEA51879418, study PRJEB19060) | metagenome | reverse complement strand
AAGGAAATTTGCCGGAAGCTGAAATTTCGCCCGTTCTCGATCCAGATGAGATCGCTAAGTTACGCTCCCAGATCCATGAAATCGTAATAGAGGATAAACTGATGAATTATATCGCGGAACTGGTGATGAAAACGAGAAATCATTCCCATTTATATCTTGGCGCAAGTCCACGAGCTTCCATAGCGATCATGAATGCTTCTAAAGCATACGCCGCCATTAATGGTAGAGACTTCGTAATTCCTGAAGATATTAAGAACGTACTAAAACCTGTACTAAGTCACAGACTCATACTTTCTCCAGATAGGGAAATGGAAGGAATGAAAGCTGAAGATGTCGTAGATATGATCACTCAATCTGTAGAAATTCCTCGATAGTGCTGAAGTTTCTGAAAAGTCTATATTTCAAAGAACTGTTCTTCTATTGCCTGATAGGCATCGCAGTCTTATTCCTGATCTCGTTCTGGGTGGACTGGCTCTACAGCATTACCTGGATCATCAGCATGATACTGGCGATGGCGACTTTACTGGATATGATCGCATTATATTCTGGAGAAGCAGTGGTAGCAGAACGCATACTTCCTGAGAAATTTTCCAATTCAGATCCTAATCAGGTAATTCTTAAACTTCGGAATAACTACAGGTTCACAGTGACAGCTGAAGTGATTGATGAAGTACCACTGCAATTTCAAAAAAGAGATTTTTTAAAAAGTAAAAAGATCGGTTCCCGTTCCGAAGAAAAATTAGAGTATCAATTAATTCCGCTGGAACGTGGAGAATATATATTTGGCAACCTGAATATCTATATTTCTAGCAAGCTAGGTCTTATAAGAAGAAGATATATTACTGGCAAAGAGCAATCTGTAAAAGTCTATCCTTCTTTCGTACAGATGAAAAAACTGGATTTTCTCGCCTTGGATCAAAAGATCAATTTGCAGGGAATGAAACGTATCAGGCGGATTGGACATACGATGGAATTCGAACAGATCAAAGAATATGTTCGTGGCGATGATGTACGAACCATTAACTGGAAGGCGACAGCAAAACAAAATGCCTTGATGGTTAATCAATTCCAGGATGAGCGCTCCCAACCGGTTTATAGTATCATTGATACAGGAAGAGTCATGAAGATGCCTTTTGAGGGCTTATCCTTACTGGATTATGCGATTAATAGTTCCCTGGCGTTTTCCAATATCGCACTCCGTAAAAAAGATAAGGTTGGCTTGCTGAGTTTTAGTAATAAAGTCCATGGTATTCTGAAAGCCAGTTCGAGACTTAGCCAGCTACAACAGATCATGGAGTCCTTATATCGTGTAGATACAGGCTACCTGGACAGTGATTTTAGCATGCTATACTCGCGTGTTCAAAAAAGTATTACCCATCGGAGCCTTATTATGTTATATACTAATTTCGAACATATGAGCGCGCTGCAAAGGCAGCTACCTTATTTAAAAGCGATTAGTAAAAAGCATTTACTGGTAGTCATATTCTTCGAAAACACTGAAATTACCGGACTTACCAAACAATCCGCAGAAAAGGATATTTCTACCATGGCGCACCAGACGATTGCTGAGTCTTTTCAACATGACAAGATCATGATGGTAAAGGAGCTGGAAAAATTTGGCATCCAGATCATACTTACTCCTCCAAAAGACTTAAGTATCAATACGATCAATAAATACCTGGAAGTAAAAGCTCGCGGACTCCTATAAACGGTTCAGCATCAATATTCGACAGTTCAGATATAAATACTTATAGACAAGGAGGTTATGATCTACATTTGAAATGTAATTAAAACCAATCCTTATGAAAACTGTATTATTATTACTCGCGTTATTTATTGGAAGTCTGTTAAACGCACAGACTGCAACTACTCACGAACTCGAAGTTACGATCCCAAATGTCACTAACGACAATGGAGAAGTGCTATTCGCACTTTATAAGGAGGAAAACTTTATGAGAGAACCTACATTTTCTAAAAAATCTGCTATTAAAGACGGGAAAGCAACGGTAAAATTTGAAGATCTGCCAGAAGGAGATTATGCACTGGTTGTAATGCACGACGAAAATAGCAATGGTAGAATGGATTTCGAAACTAATGGAATGCCTACGGAAAGTTATGCAACCAGCGGTGAAAGTAAATTTATGGGACCACCAATGTGGAGTGATACTAAATTCAAGCTTGATGATTCCACAAAAGAAATAAGTCTGAGATTTTAAGATCTCAGAGAATACGTATCAAATCCCGCCAATTGGTGGGTTTTTGTGTATAGATAAAACAAAGTTAAAGACTATCTAGAATAGGAAATTCTTATACCTTTGTAGTTCAAATCTATTCATATGACTATTACCCAGTTGCATTATGTTTTAGCTGTTGCTGAACATAAGAATTTCACCAAAGCCGCTCAAAAAGTTTTCGTAACCCAGCCAACGCTGAGTATGCAAATTCAAAAGCTGGAAGAAGAACTGGACATTACTATATTTGACCGTACCAAAAAGCCGATCCAGCTTACAGAGGTTGGGCAGAAGATCGTTCAACAGGCTCGTAATATTGTAAATGAAAGCGACAGAATTAAAGATATAGTAGATCAGCAAAAGGGATTTATTGGAGGAATATTCAGATTAGGAGTGATTCCTACCATCATGCCAACGTTGTTACCTATGTTCATANGTAATTTTATGAAGAAGTTTCCGAAGGTAAAGTTGAAGATAGAAGAGCTNCATACGGAAGCNATCNTNGAAAAACTGAANGAAGGACATCTGGATGCGGCAATNGCTGCTACNCCNCTNCAAATNGANGGAATCAAGGANAANGTGCTNTATTANGANCCCTTTGTTCCNTATATTCCGAAGGAAATNGACATGCATNCCAATGAGAAGATCGATATAGATAGNCTTGATATCAATAAGATCCTACTGCTNGAAGATGGTCATTGTTTCAAGGATGGTATCATCAATCTTTGCAAGGCAAACCGGGAATATGATGGTGACCAGTTACAACTGGAAAGCGGTAGTTTCGAAACACTTATTAAACTGGCCAATGAAGGTCTCGGGATGACGCTACTTCCCTACCTGCACACCTTAGAACTTAAGGAATCTGAAAAAAAGAACTTAAAGATGTTCAACGATCCCGTTCCAGCCCGGGAAGTGAGTTTGATCTATAACCGTAGTGAATTAAAAATGCAGATCATAGAAGCTTTACGCAGCACGATCGCCAGTGTCGTAAAAGGCGCGATTACCTACCAGAATGTAAAGATCATAAGTCCTTTAAATCATAAAAAGGATTTTCAGAAGAACTAAAAAAAGCGGCTAAAAGCCGCTTTTTATTTAAGTGTTCAAATAAATTAAACATTGATTTAATTCAGGGTTCTGTTTGGTTAGTGCGAGAATCCAGAGTCGTAACTCTTCAATCTCATGTGGAAGCAATCTATCGATCGCTTTCTTAACTTCTCTACAGAACAAGCTTGGATCAAAACTAACTTTATCAAGTATCGTCTTGGTGTATTCAAACATCGCTCTCGCCATATTTTGAAGTATTTAAGTTTAGGATTAGGTTAAAAATAAATGTAGAGATGTACTATAGGCATTTAGATTTTTGGTTAGAACAATATAGTTATATTAAGAACAATATATAAGTATTTGTTAATTTTTTAACAAATTAAAACCTGTTATCGCCACTTAANACATCACCAATTCCTCCAAGTAAACTACCTTCTCCTTTATCTTTCCCACCCATTTGCGGCGCTGCCTGCAATACGCGATTCGCCAGCCTGCTAAAAGGTAATGACTGGATATAAACCGTACCCGGTCCTGTAAGGGAAGCAAAGAATAAACCTTCACCTCCAAAGATGGTATTTTTAATTCCACCTACAAATTCTATATCATAATGTATAGTTTGGGTAAAACCTATGATACATCCTGTATCGATCTTAAGTTTTTCACCTGGACCTAACTGTTTTCTGGCCATTGTTCCGCCAGAATGAACAAATGCCATCCCATCGCCTTCAATTTTCTGCATGATAAAACCTTCACCTCCAAAAAATCCGCGGCCAAGCTTTTTACTGAATTCTATACCAATGGCCACGCCCTTTGCAGCACATAGAAAGGCATCTTTCTGACAAATGAATTTTCCATTGAATTGGGTTAGATCTATAGGAATGATCTTACCTGGATAAGGTGAGGCAAAGCTTATACGCTTTTTTCCCTGGATCTCATTGGAGAAGATCGTCATGAACAGACTTTCCCCTGTAAGCAATCTCTTTCCGGCNCCAAGGACCTTTCCAAGGAAACCTTCATTTTGCTTTGATCCGTCGCCAAAGATGGTATCCATTCGAATGCCATCGTCCATCATCATAAAGTTTCCAGCCTCGGCAATGACCGCTTCCTGTGGATCGAGTTCAAGCTCCACATATTGCATTTCTTCTCCAAATATCTGGTAATCTATTTCATGTGCATTCATACTGATTATATTTTGATTGATGTTTGTTCTATATGATGAGTAGGGATTTTCAGAGGAGTGTTACTTTCTTTGTTTAAGTTTAACAGTCCATTCAAATTCAAAAACCGAAACTTCAACCCCTTCCTCGTTAAGTCCAATAGCTTTCATCCACATAGTTTGTCCTTCTCCGGTAGCAATCGTTCGATCGATAGCCTCCTTAACTTTCTGTCCATCATGACAGGTGAATCTTATTTTACCAGTGGCCTTCTTCGAGAATACTGATTTGTTCTGCGCCACCAGCATGGAGATCTTTTTACCAGATTCCTGGATTTTCCCTATAACCAGAGCTCCCGTACTAAGCTCTGCAGCCATGGCCTGAACAGCAAAATACATGGAATTAAAGGGATTTTGATTGATCCATCGATGGGTAACACCAACGGCGCATTCGGTTTCATCTATATGTTTAACTCTAACACCACACAACCAGGCACTTGGAAGTTTTAGCATTAGAAAAGAATTCAACTTAGAGGGATTTAGCTTCATGAGCGTAGTTTATTATCAAATTTTTATAAAAATATGAAATAAGAANGAGACCGTAATTCTTAAATATTTGTTAACTTTTAGTACTTTGCTTTGCATAATACCTTCTTTTAGACATATATTTGCATAAGAACCTAATAGGTATAAAATCATCAAAATCAAAACATCATGAAAAGATCAATCAAAAAACAATCAGTCACCAGCGTTTTACCAGGAACATTAGCAGATAGAATCAAGATCTACGTTACCGTCTTCGCCATCTACGTGTACGTTTTCAGCACGATCATTTTTTAATAGTTAAATCTCTAATCATGCAGGATACTAACGCTCATAAAAATCGTACTCTAACTACCGTACTCCATCTATCGGTATTAACGAAGTATTTCATACCACTGGGTAATTTTATATTCCCGATGCTACTCTGGTTTAGTCAGAAAGAAGATGCATTTGTAGATCGTCATGGGAGAAATGCTTTAAATTTCCAAATCAGCACTTTTCTATATACGGTACTACTGGTAGCAATTGGAGGTGCCACTTTCCTATATTTTGCACTAAAATTCAATTTAGTAGAACCTTTAATGACTAACGACTCTTTTGAAGTCAACCAGTTTTCAGAAGCATTACCCTTTATCATCATCATGGGTATTCTGGGAATATTATTACTTGGACTATTTGTTCTGGAAATCTTTGCAGTCATCTCTGCAAGTCTTTCAGCAAATGAAGGAAAAGATTACAGTTACCCTCTAACCATCAATTTTTTAAGTTCGGACAAACCGGATGAAACAAATCATCAAAATCATCAATCAAAAAATGAACAGTTTAATGACACCCAAAAACAAACACTATGAAGATTGAAAATACCAAAGCCCAGATGCGTAAGGGTGTATTGGAATATTGCATTCTCTCGGTTCTAAGAGACGAAGATGCCTATGTGGCTGAAATTCTGGACACATTGAAAGACGCAAAACTGCTGGTAGTTGAGGGTACGATCTATCCTTTATTAACCAGGTTGAAAAATGCGGGACTTCTCAATTATCGTTGGGAAGAATCTACAAGCGGGCCGCCCCGTAAATATTACGGACTTACCGAAACAGGAAAAATATTTCTCAGGGAATTAACGGGTACCTGGGAAGAATTACAAACTGCGGTTAACATCGTAACCACTCAAAAAAAGAACAATCATGAATAAGACAGTTAACATAAATCTTGCCGGCGTTTTCTTTCACATAGATGAGGATGCCTATGCCAGACTTCAACGATATTTGGAGACTATCAGGCATTCGTTTTCAAATACGCAGGGTCGTGATGAGATCATCTCAGATATCGAAGCTCGTATTGCTGAATTATTCAATGATAAAGTCAAGAATGACAGGCAGGTTATTAGCATTAAAGAAGTAGAAGAAGTCATCACGATTATGGGGCAACCTGAAGATTATATGGTCGATGAGGAGATCTTCGAAGATGAACCAACAACCACGCACAGGTCTGCAAGAACTCGTGGAAAACAATTATACCGTGATACTGAAAATGGATTTGTAGGTGGTGTGTCTTCAGGACTTGGTCATTACCTGGCGATCGATGCGATCTGGGTAAGATTGCTTTGGGTATTGCTTACGATCTTTTCTAGTGGTGGTTTTCTATTAATATACATTGCCTTCTGGATATTTGTTCCTGAAGCAAAAACCACGGCAGATAAACTTGCCATGCGCGGAGAAGAAGTAACAGTTAGTAACATCGAAAAGAAGATTCGTGAGGGTTTTCATGATGTTTCAGACAGTATAAAAAATGTTGACTATGATAAGTTCGGGAAAAAGGCATCTGCTGGAGCAAGTTCTGCAGCAACCACGCTAGGGAATATTATCAAGTTCTGTCTGAAACTATTTGTGAAATTCATTGGGATCATCCTAATCCTTTTCGCCGGTTCCACCCTTATTGCGCTATTTGTTGGGTTATTTGCAGTTGGCACATTTGGGATCGTTGATGCACCGTGGACTGAATACATCGATGTGGTGAATAGTGGCGCTCCTATATGGCTTACTTCGCTGCTCATATTTTTCGCAGTAGGAATCCCTTTCTTCTTCCTGTTCGTTCTTGGATTGAAGATACTGGTAAGAAACCTAAGATCTGTGGGTAGAATTGCCCTTTTAACATTACTTGGAGTCTGGTTAATTTCGATCATTGGACTTTCAGTAATTGGTATTAGCCAGGCGACCAATCGTGCTTTTGACGGTGAGGTTGCAACAACAGAAACTTTGAAGGTAACTTCAGCAGATACNATCTACCTGCGTATGAAGCATAATCCTGAAATGAGTAGCAGAACCAGAAGATCATCAGACTTCAGAATTGTATATGAAGAAGACACTAAAATGATCGTTGGAAATGATATCAGGCTTATCGTTAGATCTACCAGAGATTCCGTAGGAAAAATGGAGATATTGAAGTCGGCTGAAGGTAAAAATTATAATGAAGCCAGAAATCGGGCCAAGGCGATACGTTACGGTCGTAGCCTGGTAGGAAATGAACTTTTACTGGATAGTTATTTTATTACAGAAGCAAAGTCTGGTTACAGAGATCAGGAAGTACAGATCACGTTATATCTTCCTGAAGGCACGACCCTTTTTGCTGATGATAATACTTCCACGTTCCACCGAAATACCGATTCATATGAAGACATTTTGCATAATGGCGAAGAAGAGCATTTTCTGAAGATCATTGATGGAGGCACCAGTTGTGAGGATTGTCCTGTGGAAGATGTTTGGGACGATGATAATACAGACTGGAATGACGAAGATACCTGGGAAGATGATCATGACACTTCAGATGACTTTAATGCAAGGGTGGACGTAAACAGTGAAGAAGTTAATATTAGACTGAATGATAACGGCGTAGAGATCCAGGATAAGGATGGTGATCGTGTAAGAATAGACAGTAACGGAGTACAAATACAGAACTAGTATGAGCTCACTAATCAACCTCGTCATCAGCTTTTTTGTAGGATTGGTATTATATATTCAGCCCATAAACAAAGAAACTGTAGATATTGAAGAACCACTAAACAGTACTGAAATATTTCAGAAACTGGAAAATTATCAGAAGATTCTGGATAGTTGAAGATTTAAAGCCTCCCTTGTGGAGGCTTTTTTTTCTTCTGAAAACTCTTCCGCTAAAAAATATCTGAGCTCTATAATATGTGCAGTTCGACCCGCTTTGAACCGTGATTTTTTGACAATGGATTACGAGCTTTGTAATAATTAGTCCTATCTTTTGCAAAAAAGTATCCGGACGGTTAAACTGAAAGATCGAATAAGAAAACATAAAAATATCATGCTAAAGAAACTTCCACTATTACTACTAATAATTTTATGTAGTTGTAAAGCCCAGGACAAGGTAAAAGGTAGCCGAAACGTAAAAACCGAACAATATGATCTTGAAAAATTTCATTCGATCCAGATCAAAGGAGAATTTGAAGTCGGAATTCTAAAGGGAAGAAGATCAATGATCGAGATAGAAGCCGATGATAATATTCATGATCTCATAATGACTGAAGTTCTTGATGGAACCCTTTATATTAAACCCATTAAGAAACTGTCCCGTACCAAGAAACAGGAATTGAGAATTACATTTTCCGATACCTTAAAAAGCATACTTATAGGAGGTGACGTGGAACTAGAATCTCTACAGGATCTTTATGTAAATGATTTCAGGCTTGAAACCGGGAAAGACTCCAAAGCTTTTCTAACACTCACAGCCAGTAAATTCAATTTTATCCACAAGGATGATGCAGAAGCTGAACTCAATGTCACCGCTAAGGAAATTGTTTGTCAGCTAAATCAGTCTTCAAAGGTTGAGGCACTATTGAATGCTCCTGATGTTGAGATCGATATTTATGAAAAAGCCTCTGCCAGAATAGACGGCGAAACCCAAATTTTCAACTTAAGAGCAGACCAGTCTTCCAAATTCGATGGCGAGAATTTTAGCAGTCTTAAAGCTGAAGTGCTGGCACAGGGAAATTCATCATCCAGGGTAAACGTGAGTGATACCTTGAATTTGACTGCTTCAGGGAAAAGTGAGGTCGAAGTATATAATACACCGGTGATCAAACTCTTAAAGTTTTCAGATGAAGCTAGTTTGTCTAAAAAAGAATTCAGCAAGGGTCTATTTAAATAAATGCTAAATTTTGATCCTCAATTCATTCTGAATAAGTGGATTGAATACATTTGCAGCCAAAATAAACTAATAGAAAAATGAAAATTATCACTAAAAATATTGTTTTTGTATTGCTATTATCTTTGGCGTTAGTGTCTTGCAGAGATGAGCAGAAGACAGAAGAAGAAAAATCTGAAGTTGAAAGAATGATGGANGATCCTGATAATAAAGTTGAAGTTAAAGATGGTGGAGACAAGATCAAGATCGAAACTCCCGAAGGAGATGAGATCAAGATCAAAAAGGATGATGGCGAGTATAAGAAGAAAGTTGACAGAGCCGATGGTTCAGAAACCAAGATCAAGGTGGACGATGGAGAAGTAAAGGTGAAGACCGACAATTAATATCTTAAGTTAGTATCAAAAAAAAGTCCCGCAATTGCGGGACTTTTTTCTTTTATAAACTACCTGAGTTAAACTGTTTCAGGTCTAGTTTGTGGCTTTTGAATATCTTCTTCTGTTTCGATCTCAGCAAGATATCTTTCGGCATCCAGTGCTGCCATACAACCTGTTCCAGCTGCGGTGATCGCCTGTCTGTAAACCTTATCCTGAACATCACCAGAAGCGAAAACACCTGGGATATTAGTTCTGGTGGTCTTACTCTCGGTTATCACGTAACCAGTTTCATCCATATCTAACCAACCTTTGAAAATATCGGTATTGGGTTTATGTCCAATAGCAACAAAGAATCCAGTAATGTCAATTTCTTCCTTCTCTCCAGTTTGATTATTCACCATTCTAAGTCCTTCTACTACCTGCTCTCCAAGAATCTCATCAACTTCTGTATTGTAACGAAGATCAATGTTCTTGGTAGTTTCCACACGGTGCTGCATTGCTTTAGAAGCTTTCATATAGTCCTTACGAACCAGCATGGTCACTTTATTACAGATATTCGATAAGTAAGTAGCTTCTTCCGCAGCGGTATCACCTCCACCTACGATGGCTACATCTTGGCCTTTATAGAAGAACCCATCACATACTGCACAAGCAGATACTCCTCCACCTCTTAATTTTTGTTCACTAGGCAAACCTAAATACTTGGCAGTTGCCCCGGTAGATATGATCACACTTTCAGCCTCGATCCAGGTCTTGTTGTCNACAAGAGCTCTGTGGATCCCTCCTACTTCTTTTGAAAAATCAACTTCAGTGATCATTCCAATTCTCACCTTCGTTCCAAAACGCTCAGCCTGCTGTTGCAGATCCATCATCATTTTTGGACCATCGATACCTTCAGGATAACCTGGAAAATTATCAACTTCCGTAGTGGTAGTTAACTGTCCGCCTGGTTCCATCCCGGTATACATAACTGGTTTCATATCTGCCCTTGCGGCATAGATCGCTGCTGTATAACCCGCAGGACCTGAACCTATGATCAGGCATTTTATTCTTTCGATAGTATCACTCATATCTTTTGGTTTTCTATGTTATAAAAGTAGGTAGTTTGTACTAAAACTTACAAAATTAGCTATGAAGTTATCCTTATTAAATTCAGAAGCTAAAATAAGCACGAAACTATCACACAATCAGGCAAATTTAAAAGATAAAACTACCTTTGCCAAGTATGGAAATAAGTTTGTTTAGCATCCTGGATATCCTTGGTACCATCGCATTCGCGATTTCCGGTGCTTTATCTGCCATGAACCGTAGACTTGATCTCTTCGGAATCTTTATTATTGCCTTCGTTACAGCGATTGGCGGTGGAACTGTACGGGATATTCTCATTGGTGATACACCAGTTACCTGGATGGAAAACATTATGTACATATACCTCATTGGTATTGTAACGATACTGGCGATTGTCTTTAGGAATAAGCTGGATTATTTGAAGAAATCACTTTTCCTGTTTGATACTATAGGACTGGGTGTTTTTACCATTACCGGTGTTGAAACCGGAATACAGAATGATCTCGATCCCATAATATCTGTAGCCCTTGGTGCTATGACCGGAACTTTTGGTGGTGTAATTCGTGATATTCTTTGTAATGAGATCCCGGTGATCTTTAGAAAAGAAATCTACGCAACCGCCTGCCTCATTGGAGCACTTGCTTATGTAACGCTATATGACCTGGGAATGAATGCGGATTTTATTTACCTCGCGACAGCACTTACGGTAATTAGCATAAGACTTGTTGTTGTAAAATATAAGATCACACTTCCCTCCTTCTATCCTACTTCTCCCGGAAGTTCCAGGATAAGATAAAATACCTCATACATATCTGGTTATCAATAGTTTCAGTATATTTATAGTATACTTTTGATGAATGACCAGGCAAGCGAAGATAATTATCGTTGAAAATAATATTCCCATGGCTGCAAAGTTATCTTTACGGCTTAACAAACTGGGCTATCAAATTACAGGGATATTCTCAAGAGCAAAAGATGCACTTAATTTTATAGAACAGGATGCTCCAGATCTTATTTTGATGGAAGATCATCTTAAAGGTCAGCTGAATGGGTTTGAATCCAATAAGTCAAAAGGAGATCATTCAGTCTTATATTTCAACGGAAGCAAAACAAAGTCTCTTCAGAAGTTAATTTTCAATAAACTGAAAGATCAGAAACAATTATTCAAAGAGGAGATTTCAGAATCGCTTGACCGATTAAGAAAAAAGCCAGCGAAAACAGACTGTCAACTTATTCTGAAAGACCGCATCTTTGTTCGCTGCCAGGATACCATGGTAAGAATTTCGCTTGATGATATTCACTACATAGAAGCAGATCGTAATTATTGCAAGGTATATTCCAGGAACAAGAAATTCCTTCTGGTTTGTTCCCTGAAGGAGGTCAACGACAAAATTACTGATAAACGATTTCTAAGGATTCATAGATCCTATATTGCCAATCTTACTCATATCGATGAAATTGGAAGCAATCATGTCGTACTCGCTTCTCATACACTTCCTCTAAGTAAAAACATGAGACTAGAGCTATTTCAACATTTACAGGTCATATAGCGTTGTAGCCTCACCCTCCTTATCTTGAAATTTTTTCTCTTCGGAAACTTTTTAGCTATGCCCGGACATTTTTAGCCTGGTTACGTCCAAAATCTATTCATATACAATGGATTACTTGCTAAATTCAAGGTTATTAACCATAAAAAACCAGACCAAATGAAGTTACTAAGATCCTTTTCGATTCTCCTGACACTTACGCTATGTTCAACAAGTCTCTTGATAGCGCAGAGTGATAACTATCAAATGTATGTAGTCCACGAAGATCACGTTAAAGACGGTATGATGGACAAGCATATTGAAGCCGACAAAGCCTTGCTGAAAGCTGCGAAAGAGCATAATATGGAGGGAATGGAATGGCTGGCATTTCAGGCAGATGATAATCGCGTAATGTACCTCACGGAAATTGACAATTTCGCTGAACTGGATAAGAATCCATTCAAGGACCTGCAGGAAAAAATGGGTGAAGAAGCCTTTGAAAAGCTCTTTGAACCCTTTGCTGAAACTTTTACCAAACACGGAGACTACATTCTAAACCTTGATAAAGAGCATTCCTATATGCCTGAAGGTATGGATCAAAGTATGGAAGGCATGAACTACAGAGAACTTATATTTTATCATATTCCTCCAGGAAAAATGGATAAAGCTGTGGAGATGGCCAAAGCTGCCAAGAAACTTTACGAAGATAAAGGTTCAAAAGCTTACTACCGACTATATAGAAGTGGCTTCGGAACTATGGATTCCTATTTTATGGTAGCAATATCCGGTAAAGATGCTGCTTCCGTAGAAAAATTGAGAAAAGAGAATGGAGAGTTACTTGGTGAAGAAGGTGAAAAACTATCTTCTGAAATTGAGAAAGTTTTCTCTAAACGTGAAGTTGTCACAGGACATGTAAAGCCTGAGATCTCTTACCAGTTTGAAAATTAAGAATATGAAAAATCTATTAATGTTATTCTCATGCATCTTTCTATTTATTTCCTGTGATAAGAATAATAAGGAGGAAGAAAAGATCCGGTATACGCAGGATTCAGAACAGATCAATACTTTTAAATCTGTTTTAAAGAACTATGAAAATGGGGAATGGGAGGAATATCAATCTCATTTCGCAGACAGCGTTGAACTATTTTATAATAGTCGGGAACCAATGGATGTATCTGCCGCGATAGCTATGCATAAGCAAAATAATACGGCACTTTCTTCCTATGATTTCGTAGATTCTGAAAATGAATTTGAAATGGTAGTGACAGATGCCGGTGAAACCTGGGTTAATTTCTGGGGAGAATGGGAAGGTACGATCGCAGAAAACGATTCAATGATCGTAATCCCGGTGCATATAACCGCCAGATTTGAGGATGGTAAGATTGTAAAGGAATATCTCTATTTCAATAATGCCGGAATGAACGACGCTCTTAGAATGCTGGAAGAATCCCGAAGTATGCAGGATTCCATCGAGTAGCAATTTACAGAAAGAACTGTAAAAGTTTCAAGGTAATGCTTCAGCACAAGCTGCTGATATTTGTATATATCAATCAATACAATGAATATAAGATCTTATAAATATCCAGGAATCCCGGTTTTCACCTTACTCTTCCTGTTTTCAGTAATCGCAGTAAACGCACAGGATGCGATAAAGATTGATCCTGAACATTATAAGGTAGAACTGGAGAATGATCAGGTTAGAGTCCTTCGAATTAACTACAATGCCGGGGAATCTTCAAAAATGCATACACATCCTGAAGGAGTAGCCGTATTTCTTACCGAGCATACTGCAAGTATGAAAACCGGAGATGGAAAGACGCTTAAAATGCAGGGAAATAGCGGAGATGTTTTATGGGTGGACAAGACGAAACACAAACCCATGAACATTGGTGATAACTCGTTTGAAGTAATTCAGATAGAACTAAAGAACAAAACCAAAGCAGCTGGTAAAAAAAGTCTGCACTTATTCAAGCTTCCAGATGATGTTAGCGAAATGCAATTAAGTGATTTCCTTAAAGAAATGAATCATGCAATTAGTGAAGAAGGATATCCGGAAGCCGGTTATCATCTGTACAAAATCGCAGATAATGGTGATTACAGCTATTTTATGGAAGGTGTCTGGCCAGATTCGGCTACCTACGATAAGATCCATAATTCTGAAAAGTGGAAAGCTGTTGCTGAAAAAGGTAAAGAAATGATAGATAAAATCAGGACCCAGGAATTATATATGAAGGCTGAAAAAGTGAATTAGCCAGAGCTTATTTCTAGAGTTCAGATTTAATTAAAAAAGCTTGCTGAGATTTAAAATTTCAGCAAGCGTATTAATGTTATAGACTATTGACTAATGTGGAAGTTTATCACGTAAAAGTCCGTAAACAAAAGTTCCAAACATTGCTGCCAGGAAAACTACGATCACAGCTACATAACCTGCACCAATGAGCGTGTAAATTGGTCCCGGGCAGGCTCCAGCAAGCGCCCATCCCAATCCAAAAATAATTCCGCCATACATATATCTACTAAAGCTTTTCTCCTTTGGCTGAAAAGTGATTGGTTCACCCTGAACATCCTTCATTCCTTTTTTCTTGATCAGTAAAGTTCCAAGAACGCCTATAACTAAAGCAGAACCAATGATCCCATACATATGAAATGATTCGAACCTGAACATCTCGTAGATCCTGAACCAGGAAGCTGCTTCAGATTTAAACATCACGATACCGAACATGATTCCTATTACTAAATATCCTATTACTCTCATCTCTTAAAAAATTAAAGGGAACAACACATGGATCATAAATAATCCACCTATAAAAAATCCAACAACAGCGATCAACGAAGGCAGCTGTAAATTACTCAGCCCTGAAATTGCATGTCCAGAAGTACATCCACCAGCCCATCTAGCACCAAAACCTATCAAAAATCCGCCGATTATCAGGATACTAAGCGCTTTCCAGTCTGTTAAAGCATCAATACCATATAACTCATCTGGAAGATATGCCTCACCTGCACTGTAAAAACCAAGTTCATTTAGGTTTGTGACCGTGTCTGGATTAATGTTAACTGCAGGATCTACCGTTAAAAAATTNATGGCAATNAAACCACCAATGGCAGCTCCAACAATCACCACAAGATTCCACTTTTGAGCTCTCCAGTTAAAATCAAAGAAGCCGGCAGATTTATCTGCTCCACACATAGTACATAAGGTTCGAAGGTTTGAAGACATTCCAAACTGCTTCCCCATAAAGATGAGGAGGAACATAATGAGTGCGATAAGCGGTCCAGCCACATACCAGGGCCAGCCCTGAAAAATTAGATCCATAATTGTTTTTTATTGATTNCAAAGATGCGAGAAGTGCACCGATATTTAAGTAACAATGGTTACACTATTTATCATCACAAAAGTCTGCCAGGTTTTGTAGTGTTTTTTCAGAAAGCCTTACAAGAGTTTGTGAAGACCAGCCTGCACTTTTATCGTGGGCGATCACATTCTCTCGTTTCTTTATTTCTTCGGAAAGCTCTTTCCCTCCATCCCCATCGAAAATCCCAAAATTGGACTCCTGCTCTATCCAATTGCTAAGGCTGTTATGATCAAAAGGAAGACCCAGGCTGGTATTGATAAAAATTTTAGAATTTCCAAACTTCTGAAAATATTCCGAAGTCATTACCTGAGTGTTTTTCGGTAAATGAAAGCTTAGAACATCACATGTTTCTGCTAATTCCGGTAATTCAAGATAAGTCAAACCTTTCTCCTCATAGTCCTTTTTTCTGGAATTGCTATGATAGTAAAGATCTGCTGCAAATGGCTTTAGACAGTCTGCCAAAAGCTTACCGGTAGTTCCCAAACCTACGATCCCAATTTTAAGATCGGTTAGCTCCCGGGGCATGTCTTTCCATTGTTTACCAGAATAGCCATTTAGTAACTGAATCAATTCAGAAATTATGAATTCAGCTACTCCGGGATCTCCATAATCGCGAATACCGCGTACTTCGATCCCGCGATCCCGGGCGAACTTTACCGCCACATTTGCAGATTCATCATCATAA
>FUFK010038127.1_pt1 | contig 16149 bp, 11 predicted proteins | sample 1021851 | NCBI WGS metagenome assembly FUFK01 (sample SAMEA51879418, study PRJEB19060) | metagenome | reverse complement strand
GGACAGTTCGGCAATTGTTGCACCGCTGCCGCCGCTAAATTCATCGCCGCTCCTGAATCCAACAATAAACGGCGTCTGTTCCAAAACTTTCCGGACTATTTCACGCTGTACGCCTATGCCCTTGCCGTGAATAATTCTTACAATACGAAAACCTTTTTTGCGTGCTTCGTAAAGGTAAGCACGTGTAACTGCTTCTACATCTCTCGGGCTGAAGGCATGCAGATCAATCGAATCGGTTATGTCCAATTCAACGGGTTCCTCAAACGGCGCGGTTTCTTTCGGTGTACAATCTTCCTGATTCATCGGCTTCGGTTGTCCTGATACTGCGCGATATCTTCCGGCGGCGTTACGCGCAAGCGGTTTTTATCGCGATAGACTACGAATCGTTTGTCTTCCATTACTCCATCCGAACGCCGCAGGGTAACGGTAAAAGTTTTGTTATCTCCCGAACCCTCAACCCGCAGCGGCAGTTTCCCCCATACGTCATTAGTCGTTCGCCAGACCGTATAGTAATTTTGATCGTATTTATCAAATGCCAGCACAAGGATGCCATCGAAATCCGGTTCAGCTCCATCTATGGCCTTAACGATATTTGAGCGCGAAAGAACGACCCAGTTTCCGGGCGTAGAAGCTTTGTTTATTGGTGAATTTCGATCCGCAGTATCCGCATCAAGCCGCTGCCAGGTTACAAACTTTCGGTTATTTTGCTGGAAAAATGCAATCTCGCTGGGCACCTGAAGATCTACCTGCCGACCGAAAAGCCAACCTGCAGGTGCCGGTGATACCGACTTGTCCAGTTTCACCAAATACCAGATGTCATACTTATCTTCGAGTTTTTCCGGTTCGCCGGCAATTTTGGCTGCCTCTATTTCGTCATTCTTCCCTCTTTTGGTTGTTTGAGAATCTGACTTGGCAGAATCATCCACATCCGGAACTTCCTGCCGGGGTACAAACCGCCAGCCCATAATTTCAAATGTAGAGCCGCTGGCTAATTTGAACAGCACATTTTCAGGATTCATATCCGGAGCCAGCCGCAAATTGGACTTTGCCCTTAATTGACCGGTTGCCTGTGGCGGCAGATTCTGAAAACTTTCCGCAAGCCGGAGAGATTTTTCCAAAACGTCGCCCGTAATTACATGCTGAGCTTCGATCCAGCCTTCGGTATTGGCTTCATCATGTGCCCGGACGCGATACCAGAGTACCTTTTCAAATTCCACCTGATCCAAAATATCAAGCCGGTCGCCGCGTTTTACCTCAAGCAGGTCGGCGGCGACAACCGCATATGAAGTGCGGATCTGCGCACTTTTCGAAATAACTGTAGCGGAATCCTGTAGTCCGACAACACGTGTAACGCTTCCCACGGCGCGATCAAGCCATGTGCAGCCGGATTGCAAACACACAAAAACAAGAATAACGGCAATAAATGTTGCTGAATGCCTGTTCACCGAAAAATACATGCTCAAAATGAATTATATCCTATTTTCCTGAGGATTGCTTTCTGCCGGCTGTTCGGCTTGTTTACCACCCGAAGCCTTCCACCGGAAAATTCCAGACCGGCCGAATTGATTGCGGCGGAGAGTTCTGTCTTTATCTGAGACATATTAATACCGTAAATATTGCCGAATAATTCATTTCCGTTAACAGCATTCGGATCTTTTGAATATTTACGGTAGATTTCCGAAACTTCATCAAGCAACCCGCGGCGGCCAAAAGTCCGGTTAAGCAAGCGAATATCCGCGGCAAAAGCAGCCGCCAGCCCGACGGCATAAGATGGCTTTTTTGGCAGCGAAAAATCGCGTGCAGTTTCTGCATCGGCCGCAGCAGCAGCCGCGGAAAGTGTCGAAAGCATATCCTCGAATCTTATTCTGCGTAAGGCTACCCCGGCGCGCAATGATGAATAGGTAGCCAAGCCTTCGTAAAATATAGAATAATCACCGCTTAAACGAATTCCATTTGGTATCCATAGATGAAAAAGTTCATGCCGCAGTTGTTCGTGAAGCCGCTGAAGCGATTGGCTGCGAAAAGGCATTTCCGAGGAGACGATTGTAACTGCTCTGCCGCGGGTTTCGCCCTCCCAGTATCCGTTTCTTTTGCCCGTACTCAAGGGCAGGATCGATACCATTATGTTACCCTCGGGAAGACGTCCGAATCGTTGGCTGTAAAACTCCAGAATCTCCGTAATCATCTCTTTTGCATCGGTTTCGGAAAAGTCCCTTTCGCCGGTGGTGAGAATTGTTGTAACAAGCCCTCCGATCTGAAAACTTTGGCTTTTTATGTTTTTCCCACAGATAACAACGCCTTTCTCAAGATCTTCGAATGCAAAGCCTCGTTCTGCGGAATTTACTGAAAAACATTGATAACCTTGCGGAGCAGACAAAGTCAGCTCAAAAGAAACAGGTATGGACCGAAGTTCCAGACGCGGAAGCAGATCGTCAGTGTAAAGTATTGCAAAATCAGCGTTTGCGGAAGATTTGTGAGCGCTCGGCAAAAGATTGGAAGCAGACAAAACAATTTCGTATTCAAAATGGCTGAAAGGATATTCCGTTATATATTCGCCCGGGATAAATTCTTTGATTCTGAGCGGCACGCCCTTTTCGTCAAATAGCTTCAGATTACTGATTCGGAATCGGGCTCGATCGGGATCAAGACGAAAATAGAAATTTCGGGGATTTAGCGGCGAAAAGGCAGCCTCAAGATTCCCTCGGACTGTTGCGCTGCCGTCCTCTTTCAAGAGTAAAGAAGCTCTGAAATCAACCGCCTGTGCAGACAGTACAGAAAAAACGATTATCGTAAAGATTTGTAAAAATACGCCAGGAATCGCAAAACTTGCATTTTTATTGAAACTTTTTTTTGACATCGCATCTGCAATAGACTTAAACTTTTCTTGCAATCTCAGCATATCAACCTGATCTCCGGGGGAAAAACATATGAGTTTCATAAAAATAGTAGTTTACGCCCTGGCATTTATTCTAAGTCTGTTGTTTCTGGGTCGCTTTTTTCTGTAAAAAAGTTTGGCATCCGTTTCTATTTGCTCGGAACATCCACAACCTCCTCCTTTTTGGTTTTCTGCTTGTTTTAAAGCATAATTACATTTGGCGGCTAATTTGAGGCCGCCATTTCCATTTTATGTCAAATAATCTGAAAATTCGCCGCGCGCTTGTCAGTTTGTCAGATAAGACCGGAGCAGCAGATTTCTGCAGGGCATTGAATGGCTTCGGCGTCGAAATCATTTCCACCGGCGGAACCGCCAAACTGTTGCGTTCTGAAGGACTTGCTGTAAAAGATGTTTCGGAAATTACAGGTTTCCCTGAAATGCTCGATGGACGAGTCAAAACGCTCCACCCCAAAATTCATGGTGCATTGCTCGGGCTTCGTAATAATCCGGATCACGTCGCAGCGATGAATAAATTCGGAATCGAACCCATCGACCTTGTTGCCGTAAATCTATATCCATTTGAGGAAACCATCTCCGGAGAAAATGTTTCCATTGAAGAAGCAATCGAAAACATTGATATCGGCGGCCCTTCGATGATACGATCAGCCGCAAAAAACTGGCAGTCCGTTGCCGTAATTACAGACCCGAGACTGTATAAGGAAATTATAGCCGAGATGGAAGCATCAGATGGTGCAATTTCTTCAGAAACCCGACAACGCCTTGCAGCTCTTGCATTTACACGAACTGCAGCTTACGACCTGGCAATATCTTCATATCTTGGTTCTCTTCTCAGAAAAAATGAACTGGAGCGGCTCGAAGAACTGAATCCGCTCGGTAACTTATTTTTTTATACTCCTGCGGATGAAACTCAACCGGTTCTGTCTGACCAACAGTCCGACCAACCATTACCGGAAATACTCGAAATCAACGCAGACAAAATGCGAGACTTGCGTTATGGTGAAAATCCCCATCAGAAGGCAGCCCTTTATGACCTGGGCGAAAGCGGTGGCATAGCAAATGCCGAAGTTTTACATGGCAAGGAAATGTCCTTTAATAACTACCTGGATGCCGATGCAGCGTTGGCTTTGGTAAGCGAGTTCGACACGCCGGCGGCAGTAATTATCAAACATACAAACCCTTCGGGTGTCGGACTTGGCGAAACCTGCGAAGAGGCATTCAGACGTGCACTTGCAACCGATCCTGTTTCAGCTTTTGGCGGCATAGTTGCTTTCAACCGAATAGTTGATAAGGACGCAGCAGCAGCCGTCTCGGAAATATTCGTCGAAATCGTTGCCGCTCCGGATTTCCGGCCGGAAGCTCTTGAAATTCTGACCGCCAAAAAAAATCTACGGATACTAAAAGTTACCTTCGCAGCCGAAACTTCGAAGCAAAACCTGACCGGGCGGCTGGAAATCAGACAGATTTCGGGTGGTATCCTGTTGCAGGAACGTGATTTAATTACCACGGCGGCTGAAAATTTTGACATTGTTACGGAGAAACAGCCTACCGAGGTACAGAAGCGTGCAATGCTTCTTGCCTGGAAGGTTTGTAAAAATGTTCGTTCAAACGCGATTGTAATTGCCAATGAATATCAAACATTGGGTGTCGGCGCCGGTCAGATGAACCGTGTGGATTCGATTCGAATTGCGGCAATGAGGGCCGCGCTTTACGGATTGCCTATTGAAGGCTCGGTTTTGGCTTCGGATGCATTTTTTCCCTTTCGCGATAACGTCGATGAAGCAGCAAAACTTGGTATTTCAGCGATAATTCAGCCCGGCGGGTCCGTCCGTGATGCAGAATCAATCGAAGCGGCCAATAATTACGGGATTGTGATGGTTTTTACAGGCGTTCGGCACTTTAAACATTGATAAACATAATTTGTTAATGTTTTACTTTAAGTAATACTTGACATTGTGGACGCAGATATGTATATTATCAACATATAGGACAACTGAAGGAACGCCCGGACGGAATTTAACATTCCTAACGTCTGGGCATTTTCTTTCCCGATTTACAAGGTTACCGCTCTTGGGAAGATAAAATCTCCACTCATTGCTCAATTTTTTTGCCGCCGTCTGAATCGCTCCTAAATGTTGTAAACCATAGGGTTTCCCCGTCGCTAATGAATGAAATCGTCCCTCTTTTTCCGGTTATCAATACAGGTGCCCCTGCATTTTCCCAACGAGCGACGACCTCGGAATGGGGATGTCTGAAGATAGACCTTTGCCCGACTGAAATTACCGCGTATTCGGCGCTTACCGCCCTGACAAAATCTATACTTGATGAGGTTCGGCTTCCGTGATGCGGTACCTTGACGACATCTGCATGTAAATCAGAATCCGATTGGATTAAGCCGGTTTCCGCTGTCTGCTCGGCATCTCCGGTGAAAAGAAAGCGGCGCCGTCCGTAAGTCAAACTAAATACTAGACTTGCATCATTATCCGAAAGAGCGTCGGAGACAATCTCCGGAGGCCACAGTATCTCGATTCGGCAACCGGAGATGTCGAAAAAATCTCCGCGCCGTAGCTTTCTAATTACGAATGTTCGTTGCCGTGCAATCTCATCCAGTTCCGTAAAGATTTGATTTTCAATGACTTCCCGGTTTACCCAAAATTCTCCGATAGTAAAGTTATTTGCGACATCCAAAAGCCCTTCCATGTGGTCTGCATCGGAATGGCTTGCAACCAGGTAATCAATCCTTGATATGCCTTTTTCCCAAAGAAATTCAGAAACAACCGATTCACCTATTGTCGTCCTAGAGGGTTTTATTGAATCATTGCCCTCCGGCCCTGTTCGAAAATCAGGACGGCCACCACCGTCAATCAACATGGTTTTTCCATCGGGCAAGGTAATAAAGGCGGCATCGCCCTGGCCAACATCTAAAAACTCCACATAAAGTTTTCCGTCAGGTTGCGGACTGCTGCCCGGATGCAGAATCAGGATGACAGCGATCATAACCCCAATCACGGCAGAACAAGTTCCGGCCCAAAAGAGATGATTCTGCCTTCGGCCCAGGATAAAAGGATTCCACCTGTGGGCAGCAATGACGATTGCGATAATCGGTATAAAGTAAAGAAAATAAAGCAGTTTCAGAAAGCCCGGATAGATCGGCACCCGCTCTCCGGTAATTCCGAAGTCAGAAACCATTTTCGGCAACACGAGCATCATCTGATTGAGAAAACCGGCAAGAAAGGCAAATCCCGAGGCTAAAGTCTCGCTGAACAAAGCCGAGAAAACGGTTGCAATCGCCGCAAAACATTCCACAGCCAGCAGCGGCCCGACCCATAAATTCAACAAAAAGCCCATCGGCATCCAGCGATGAAAATACCAAATGGAAAGCGGCAGCATGGTGAACTGCACTACAACAGAAACAAAAACCGCTTCGATAATTCGTGCGGTAATTTTTCGCGGTAACCGATTTGTAAAAAATGTCGTGAAAGGCTGTTTTCGCAACAATGCCTTCCAAATTTGTCCCGATTGTCCGATCTCCCAAATCGTGTTATTCCAATAAATAGTCTCGGCCAAACGCTTTAACGGCAGAGAAACATTTGGAGGAAAAGGCGAACCGGCAGAAAGATGCCATTCACCGATTTTACGAAATTTCGTGAGTAATGGAATGGCAATCAACAAAATCGCCGCAACGCTGACCGTTGTGAGTTGGAATGACGCCTCAAAGAGATCAGCAGGCCGCCAAATCAGCAAAACAACTAGAGTTAGAGCAAAGGCATTGGCTCCCGTTCCCGGACGGTAAAACGTCCTTGCCAGCAGGAAAACCGTCAGCATTATTGCGGCTCTGATTACCGGGACTTCCCCGCCAACTGTCAGCGCAAATAACCAAATAACCGCACCAACCCCAAAAAGATGCAGTAATCGGTTTTTAGAGACAAGCCCCAGAAGCCAGATCAAAATACCACCCAGAAAAGTAATATGCAGACCCGAGATTACAAGAATGTGAAAAGTTCCACCCTCACGAAACAGATCGGAGGTTTGTTTATCGAGAAAATGACGGTCGCCGGCAATCGCTGCGGACACGACTCCGGATGTGCGAACATCGAGCAGACGGCGAAATTCGAGAATCAGATAAGTTCGTAAGCGTGCCGCCGCATCAATCGGTGACGGCCAATCCGGCAAAGCCGTAATTTCCACCAGCGATGGACTTTTGACTGAACAAACTGCGTCCAATCCGCTAGATGAAAGCATGGCCAATCGCGACCGGACGCCGGGATTTTGCATGGCTTCCTCCCGAATCGGGCGGCAGGCAACCCGAACTCCGGAACCAACCGGAAGGTCAAACAATGTCAATGTCTGCGATTGTGAATTACTTGGGGCAACATAAACCATGATTTCGCCTGAGGCGTCAAACTTTTCACCTTTACTTTCGATCGACCCGACTCTCAAACGCAGACGATAGCCGTCGTCGCCCGGTTCAGGGCGGCTTTTAACTCTTCCCTCTATGATTGCCGGCTCTCCGGAACGAATTACTTTTGTATCGATTAGACGACCCAGATTGTTTGGATCCGAAAAAAGAATAGGAATCGAATATCTTGCTCCGCCCAAAACAGTGAACAGAAGCAAAAACAAAAAAATATTGCAGCGGCGCGTTAAGATAACCGGCAAGAAGACGATCACCATACCCGCCAGCCATAATTCGGGATACAAATCGGAGTAGGCTGCTATTGTAATACCGAGTGCAAATGAAATTGCCAAAGCAGGAAGTGGCAGCGGCCTCAGTGGTTTTCTTTTGGCTGGTATCTGCGGCTCCGTCATTCGACTTTTACATACGGGCTCATCCGCTTGAAACGTTCCTCGCTAATGCCTTCAACGAGCATTAAATGCTCCGGCCTCCGGAAATGTCCATATTTTTCGCGATGTTCGACTATTCTCAGCGCGGTAACGCGGCCAACGCCGGGCAATCGCTGCAGATCTTGCGCCGATGCCGTATTTATGTTGATTTTGGAATTATTGGATTCTGTATTTGCGCCCGGTTTATTTGCATTTACCGCTTCTTTGCGGATTTGGGTATTGCCGTATGAACAGGAAGTAAAATAAAAACTCAATAACAGTAGGCAGGAAATTAAAGACAATCGCAGCATTTCTTCGGATCCGGTCTAATGGAATGCTGACAATATAACCGAGATGCAGCCGGAATTACCAGCCAGCCGCGCATGTTACAATTCGCCCATTTCCTTCAGATCTGCCAAATCTTCGTAAGCTTTAGGCAACACGGGACGTGCGCGCGTTGAGCCGTCCATTTCGCCTATGTAGCCTTCGCGGACCATTGCATCCAGAATTGCAGCCGCACGCCCGTAGCCGATTCGGAGCTGTCTTTGAAGAAGTGATGTTGAAGCCCTTTTTGCCGTAGCGACTGCTTTCAAAGCGTCCCAAAACAATTCATCACGGCGACCTGGCAGCTCCATTTCGTCATCATTTTCCGTATCGCTGGTCGTGATGGCCATATTATATTCAGGCTGGCCTTGAGCCTTGATTTCGGCAACTACACGGCCGATCTCCTTTTCATCCACGAAAGCGCCGTGAATTCTGATAACCTGAGAGCTTGCTGGCGGGAGAAACAGCATATCTCCGCGCCCGAGCAGCTGCTCAGCGCCATTGCTGTCAATAATCGTCCTGGAATCCACCTTGCTGGAAACCCTGTATGAAATACGCGCCGGGAAATTGGCCTTGATCAAACCGGTAATAACATCAACTGAAGGTCTTTGGGTTGCAAGTACTAAATGAATACCGACGGCTCGTGCCATTTGCGCAAGACGGGTGATGGATTCCTCGACCTCACGGCCGGAAACCATCATCAGATCAGCCAATTCATCAATGATTATTACAATAAAAGGCAGTGTCTTGAACGGCTCACCGGTTTCTTCATCCTTCAGTCCATCGGCATTGCGACGCCGGACTTCGGCATTGAAACCGTCGATATTTCTTACGCCCCAACCTGCGAGATATTTATATCGTCTTTCCATCTCGCTGACTGCCCATTTAAGCGATGCCGCTGCGCGCTTTGGATCCGTAATTATCGGCGCCGCAAGATGCGGAATGTCTGCATAAAGGCCGAGTTCAAGCCGTTTCGGGTCAACCATTATGAATTTAACCTCTTCAGGTGACGCCTTGAAAAGAATCGACATTACAAGCGAATTGACGCCGACCGATTTGCCGGCACCCGTAGCGCCGGCAATCAGCAAATGTGGCATTTTTGCCAGATCGCTTACGTAAATACGGCCATCTATTGTTTTACCGAGTGCGATCGTCAGCAAAGATGGCGATTTCCTGAATTCCGCCGAATCCACGATTTCACGAAGCACTATTGTTTCGCGATTACGGTTTGGCACTTCGATACCTACATAGGCTTTGCCCGGAATACGGTCTATACGAATTGATTCCGCTTTCAGCGCAAGACATAGATCGTCAACGAGACCCGTTACCCGCGAGTACTTGACGCCCGGATCCGGCTTGAATTCAAAGGTCGTAACCACCGGTCCCGGATTTATGTTGACAACGCGGCCCGCAACATTGAATTCACGGGTCTTTTCAACAAGCGTATCGGCTAGTTCACGGAGTTCGGCCTCTTTCGCTTCGATACGCGGTGCCGGAGGATTCAATAATTCCGGATTTGGCAATTCATAAGTTTGAGTGCCATTTGCATTGGATTTCCGGGCGGACTTTCGTTTATCGATTGGTTGTGGACGTATTTCGGGTTCAGACGCTAATTCCTTTTCCTCAGCTAATTCCGTGCTGCTCTCTTCCGGTAAATATGCGGAGAAATCACTATCTTTATCCGACGCAGGTACGTTAAATGTATCCTGAACGGTGTTATTTTCGGGCGTGGGTGAGGACTGGACCGTTGCGCGGCCGGTGATGGCAATCGTCTCGCCGACAAAAACCGTTTCCGGAATTTCTTCTTTCTTATTTTCGGCCAGCTCGCTCCTCGCCGCCTCTGCTGCGGCTCTCCTCATTTGTTTGGCAGAACGCCGCTTCTCACGCCATTCGTTGAAGTGAATGAGAAAGTTGCCGTAAGCCTCTTCAAAATGACCAAAAAGCCAGCGAAACGTGAAATTGGTAATTAACAGCAAACCGGACAAGAAGAATGCCGAAAGAACAATTACCGTTCCGGTCAATCCAATGAGTTTAACAGCCAGAAATGGAAAAACACCGCCGATTACACCGCCAAATCTGGGATCCAGCAGATAAGCCAATCCGGACAAAGAAACAAGGAACAAAGCATATCCGAAAGCACGAAGTTTGCTGACGGCAAAGCCCACGGAACGATAAACACGCCATGCAATAAGAGCAATCATCGCCGGCAGTAAATATGCCGTCCAACCTATTGCACTTATCAACAACGCCGCGATATTTGCTCCGATAACGCCAATCCAGTTTTTGGTCGGGGCATCGGATCCATAGCCGGTTGAAACTATCGACCTGTCATCGGGGCTGGCCGTAACAAGACATAGAAAGACGAGCAATGCGACAGCAACAAGCCCTACTGCAATTACCTCATTAAGCCGGGAGTGAACCGCGCCTTTTCCTGTATCGGCTATAAGCGTGGAACCATCGGCAAGACAAAAATTAGTCTCGTCGTCATATTTTTGCTTGCAATTCGGACAGATCTTCATTCGATAAGCAAAAAGGCTGCTGAATATTTTTATTAGCTGCCAGTCGCAAGTTCTCCGGTTTTTTTATGTAAAAGGTACTCTTCGATGAAATCGTCAATCTCACCATCGAGTACGGCGTCAACGTCCGTTACTTCATATTTCGTTCTTGTGTCTTTCACCAATCGGTAAGGATGCAGAACGTAATTACGAATTTGCGAACCAAACGAAATGTCCTGTTTCCCTGCCTCTAGTTCTGCCGCCTGGCCACGCCGCTTTTCCAGCTCGAGTTCGTAAAGTTTTGAACGCAGCACCTGCATTGCAACAGCCCGGTTTTGGATCTGTGAGCGCTGATTCTGACACGTAACGACAATTCCGGTTGGAAGGTGCGTAATTCGTACGGCGCTGTCGGTAACGTTTACGTGCTGGCCTCCGGCCCCGGACGAACGATAAGTATCAATCCTCAGGTCTTTATCAAGTATCTCGATTTCAATATTTTCATCAATTTCCGGCGATACGAAAAATGATGCAAATGAGGTTTCACGGCTGCCCCCGGAATTAAATGGCGAAATACGCACTAAACGATGGACGCCGGCTTCCGCCGAAAGCAACCCATAGGCATAATCGCCCTCCACACGAAACGTTGCGGATTTGATGCCTGCTTCGCTGCCGGGCTGTTCATCAAGGATTTCTACCTTAAACCCTTTTCTTTCAGCCCATCGCAAATACATTCTGAGAAGCATCTGGGCAAAATCCTGGGCATCCGTACCGCCGGCTCCGGCCTGTATGGAACATATTGCGTTATTTGCATCCGTCTCGCCGGAAAGCAAACTTTGAATTTCGGCCTGTCGGACTTCGCGTTCCAGCCGGAGAATCAAGGCTTCAAGCTCATTACGCGATGCCTCATCAGTTTCAGCGAATTCAAACAGAACTTCGGCATCGGATATACCGGTTTCGAATTGTTTCTGTCTGTCAATTTCTTTTTCGAGCCGGCTTCTTTGGCTCATTATTTTTTGAGCACGCCCGGAATCACTCCAAAAATCCGGTTCGGAAATTGTTGCTTCAAGTTCCGCAAGTCTTTTTTCCATTCGCGGCCGGTCAAAGAAACCTCCCGAGTTGGGTTACCTTCTCTTTAATGTTTTCGAATTTTTCCTGTAACTCTAATAATTCCATATAGTTAAAAAGTGGTTTACAAAAATGTTATGACTGTGGCCGTCTTAAAAAAGCAACACCAATCGAAGCAAAGACAACAAGCAGCGAAATCCATGCAAACCAGTCGCCGAATCGGGAATACAATGTCGGTTTATGAACCGAACGATTGATGCTCCAGATTCTGACATCCTCGGTGTAAACAGGCGATGGATCTATTACCCTTCCATCCGGAGCAATAAGTGCCGTAATACCGACATTTGTAACCCTTATTAACGGCAAGCCGGTCTCTACTGCACGAAAAACCGCATTCGCAAGATGCTGTCTGAGCACCGGCGTTGGCCCGAGATAGCCGTCATTGGTCAACTCAATCAAAACATCAGCTCCGTTTGCTGCATATTGCCTCGAGAGACTCCCGAAATGCGATTCGAAACAAATCATGACGCCGGCACGAATCGCACCAAATGGTATTAATTCCGCCCGGCTGCCATAAGCAAAACTTCCGACAAAAGCCGGTAAAACTCCTTCGAGCGGAGCCGGAACCGCTTCTCCGAATGGCAACAGGAAAATTTTATCATATTGGGCCGCTTCGCTGCCCTGCGGCGAAACTAAAACAGCGGAATTAAAGAACTTGCCGCTTTCTCTGTCCGGCTCAGCAGAATTGACCAATAGCCAGACGCCATTTCGCCTTGCGAAATTGTTTATAAATTCCCGGCTTGCGGTATCCGTTTCATAAGAAAAATTCATTGGTGATTCGGGAAAAATTACAAGCCGCGGGACTGCTGGAGCCATTTTCCCAAGACTGTTAAGAGCCGATTCGGCAAGTTTTGTATGTAAGGATGCCATTTCGTTCCATTTTTCGGTCGTAAGGCCGGACATTGGAACATTCGGCTGCACCGCTATTACGAACGCTTCCTGCTTCAGAGGAGTTTCGGCAACAGCTGCCGGCCCTTTAATATTCAAAACAAACAAAGTAAGGACAAAAATAGCCAAAACGGCTGATAAAAGAGCGATTTTGCGGACGGCAAATGACGCTCTGATCATATAAGAATAAAGCAAGGCCGCAAATATGGAATTTACACCAATAATCACACCGCCAGTCAGATAAATTCCGCCAAACGACGCAAGCGGCAGCACAAAGGGTTCAAAGGCCTGAGAATACGCAATTGCATTCCAGTTATTTCCGGTAATCCAATAACGTGAAAACTCGGTTGCGATCCAAATGGCCGGAGCCAGAGCGAAAGCTGCAAAACCGAAACTACGAAATAAGAAGGCGAAAATAGCGGAAAAAACCGCTGGGAAAATTGCTACTATTGCCGTAGCCATGAAAACAAGGGAATAAGCAATCGCAGACGGAAAACCTGCGTAGTGGATCGGAGCAAAAGCAAGCCACCAGGTTGTCCCGAAAAAAAAGATAACACCAAAAAACCACCCGCAGACACCTGCTGAAACTACTCTCTTACTTTCATCTGCCGCGGCAATAAGAAGACCAGTTAAAGCAATAAATGCAAGAAAGGAGTATTCGAAATCCGGGAATGTGGCAATAAGTATAAGCGCGGAGACAGCCGAAAGGCCAAGCGACCGAAATGACGGCAAAAATTTCATTAAGCGTCGCAGTTTCATTTGTTTATTTTATCAAATTGAACAACTGGCGGCATTATGTCTCATAATTGCACCATTTTGACCGATACGGGCGGGGAATCAACACAAAATTTGTCACGCAATAATGACGATTTTTGTCATCAAAAGACAGTCAGCACCTTGTCACAATGTCAGTTTGAAAGAACGTCACCGAAAGACGAAACGAATTCTCGCATTTTGAATGAAAATCTTGCAAAGTAAGATAATACAATAGTTTACGGCGTTTAAAAGCGGGAGAGCCCGGCTGCTTTCGGCCGGGCTCACAAAAGGAAGGACAACTGAAGGAACGCTCGGAAGGTGACCAAGCACAGTGGCAAACCGCGCTCGGAGAAGAGTTGGCGGCGGGGTCTTGATTCATCGAATCAAGCTGGCCGCTTTGAGTTAATGCACGTTTCGTGCCAAAAAAGACTTGCCGGTGATTTGCGTGAGATTTTATTTGCGGTGATTCCGCTAAACTATGTATTTGCAGTAGTTACCGATTGGGAGCAGATGGCCGGAGATCTGTTGCAGACCTTTAGGTGAATGTCTTTTCCGCCGGATGAAATTACACTATTTGGAACATCTGTCTGCCTGACGCTGCAAAGCGGCAACTTCCGGATTGTCCGGATCGATTTCCAATGCTTGTGCAACGTAGGTTTTGACCTGAAGGCATTCCCGGCGTTCAAGATCAATTTTGGCCAGCGCAATATATGCGTCAATCAATTTGTTGTCCCAGAAAATAGCTGTTTTCAAGGCACTTGCTGCCTGATCGCGATCGCCGCGGCGGAGATGTATTTTACCGAGTATCAGATAGCTCTCGGCATTCATCGGCTCACCCGCGAGAATGCGTCTTACCGTGGCAATCGCTTCTTCGTCCCTGCCTGCCTTGAATTCAGACCGTGCTTTTTCCAGCAGTTTTTCGGTTTCATTGACGGCCGTCGGTTGTGGATCATTGTCTTTACGGCTCAAAACAACGCTTACAAAATCCCGTCTGGAAGGCTGCACTACGCGAAGCTGGATATCATTGAAAGACCTGGACTTAGCCCACTCTTTCTCGAGATTTGCATAACGATTCCCTGAAGCAAGCAAAAGCCTGGCCTGATTATCAATTGCCGCCGCGGATTCGTCGTTTTGAGCACTGAGAGCTTTGGCCAAAAGATAGTAAGCCTCTCCGTCACGGGGATTTGCCGCAATTATTGATTTCAGAATTCCCGATGCATCAGTGAAATTACCTGAAAGCAGCAGTGTCAAGGCGTAATTAAAATGCACCGGACCGGGCGGCTCCTCAGATTCTGCAGCAGTTTTGAGAAATTCAGATCCTTCGGTTAAAAGCGCGGCGCCGCGTGCGGCATTTTTTGTTTCTGCACGGGAAGCCTGTACCGCTATCGCACCGATCGTATTGTAAACAGACGTTAACTTAAGTTCCTCGGCAAGCGGTCTGAGCACACCGAGAGCCTGCTCAAAGTTTCCGCGTCTCCAGTAAATGAGCCCGGCATAAAACGAGGCCTCAGCAAAACTTTCGTCATTACAGGCCGCTCCACGTCCTTCCGCACGCGCGGTCTCCCTGCAGGCACGTGCTGCGTTCAGGACACGTTCGAAAGCCTCGATCGCTTCCGGATACTTTTCCCTTGCCATATAAAAATGGCCTAGTTCAAGTGCGGCTTCAACAAAGGTTGAATCGGGATTTGCGTCATTGTAAAGACGAATCGCATTTTTGAGAAAGTTTTCCCGTGTTTCAGGTGCTTGTGTTAAAAGTCCTTTTATATATGCTTCAAAAGCACGAGCCGGAACTTTTGTCGCCGCCTCAATCAGTTGATTCTGTGAAAATGGCAGCAGTTTATCGCGTTGATAGAGAATCTGATAGGCAATCTGTCCCTGAACCGTTTGCAGATTACCGAGCGCGTCATTAAGATTGATGTCCCGTGTTATCAGCTTTCCGTCAATTTCTTCCGTCAGATAGCGCCCTTCATTTACCCTGACTATCTTGACTGTTACGTTTATCGTCGCGGCCAGGTCACCCTGTCCGGGCAAAATGTTGTATTTGCCGGTTACGAGCAGCGTTGCACCGGCTTCACGGGCAAGTTTGAGAGAAGTTGCAAGGCTTGGCAGACTTGAAAGCGGAATGCGGAGTTTCTGTTGTAATGCTTTTCTTTCGCCGTTTGATACTACGTCCAGTCCTGGCACCTTCAACAATTCACTCAGAGATAATGCAAAGCTTTCACCGACCCAATTGAAATCGGACTGATTAGAGGCGTTTTCAAAAGGGAAAACAATTATTCGGTCCGTTATGCGCGTTACATTCTGTGAATAGCCAATGCCGGCGGCAAACATGATTAACAGAAACGCAAAACGTAAAGGCCGGTTTTTCATCATAAATACCCGTAAAACAAAAATTCGCTTGTTTGGCAAGCGAATTTTCGTTAAACACCTTTTGATGCCGCAAAAGCGGAAAAAGTTGGTATCCGGTACGGGATTTGAACCCGTGTTGCCGCCGTGAAAGGGCGGTGTCCTAACCCCTAGACGAACCGGACACAGGTTTCTCGCGTCAATCGGAACGCGAACGAAAAGAATAACAATTCGAAAATTGAATTGTCAACCCGTCAGCGGGTTCATTTTTCCCGCGGCGAGGCATTTTTCACCCATTTATCAAACCATTCGATCATTTCGTAAAGCGTGTGCTCGACTGATTCTTTTGCGGAATAACCATGAGATTCAAGCGGAAGCATGACAAGCCTGGCCGTGCCTCCATTACCACGAATTGCGGCAAACATTCTTTCGGATTGAATCGGAAATGTTCCCTGATTGTTGTCTGCCTCGCCGTGTATCAAAAGCAGCGGGTCTTTT
>FUFK010045228.1_pt1 | contig 16151 bp, 7 predicted proteins | sample 1021851 | NCBI WGS metagenome assembly FUFK01 (sample SAMEA51879418, study PRJEB19060) | metagenome | reverse complement strand
GATGCTCTTAATATTGAAAGAGAATTTATAACGGAATCTTTACCAGTAAGTTTAATTGGAATGAATGCAAAATTAATGACACAATATCTAGAATTTGTTACCGATAGACTTTTAGATCAATTTGGATGTGAAAAAGAATTTAATGTTTCTAATCCATTTGACTTTATGGATATGATCAACCTTCAAGGTAAAACTAATTTCTTTGAGAAAAGAGTCTCTGAATACCAAAAAGCAGGTGTTCTAAATAATGATAAAAAAGAAGAGTCAAACTTTGATCTTGACGATGACTTCTAAAATAATCGTTTAGTTAATTTTTAATAAAAATGATATTATAAGTGTATGGCTATGTACGTGATTAAAAGGGACGGTAAGAAAGAGCCCATAATGTTTGATAAAATAACCGCAAGGATAAAGAAGCTTTGTTATGGTTTCAATGACTTAGTAGATCCTGTTAGAGTTGCAATGAGGGTAATTGAGGGTCTTTATGATGGTGTAACAACCTCTGAGTTAGATAACCTTGCAGCAGAAATTGCTGCTACTATGACAACTACTCATCCAGATTATGCATCACTTGCGGCAAGAATTTCTGTCTCGAACTTACATAAAAATACGATGAAGTCCTTCTCTGATACAATGAAAGATCTTCATGCATATGTTAATCCAATAACAGGTAAAAAGGCTCCCCTTCTATCAGATGATGTATATAAAGTAATTAAGAAAAATGCAGAACTACTCGATTCCAAGATTATATACAATAGAGACTTTGGCTATGATTACTTTGGATTTAAAACACTGGAAAGATCATACCTTTTAAAAATTAATGGAAAGATAGTTGAGAGACCACAACATATGTTGATGAGAGTTTCAGTTGGTATTCATTTAGATGATATTGATGCTGTAATTGATACCTACGAGTTAATGTCAAAAAAATATTTTACTCATGCAACTCCAACTCTGTTTAATGCAGGTACACCAAAGCCACAAATGTCCTCGTGTTTCCTTCTAACAATGCAAGATGATAGTATTGACGGAATCTATGATACACTAAAACAGACAGCTAAAATTTCTCAATCTGCTGGAGGAATTGGTCTTTCAATTCATAATATAAGATCTACAGGATCATACATATCTGGAACNAATGGTACATCAAATGGNATTGTNCCAATGCTAAGAGTTTTTAATGANACTGCAAGATATGTCGATCAGGGGGGTGGTAAAAGAAAAGGTTCTTTTGCAATTTATATTGAACCATGGCACTCTGATATTTATGATTTTCTAGACCTAAAGAAAAATCATGGTAAAGAGGAAATGAGAGCAAGGGATTTATTTTATGCTATGTGGATTCCTGATTTATTTATGAAGAGAGTAGAAAATAATGAAGANTGGACTTTAATGTGTCCAAATGAATGTCCTGGATTATATGATTGTCATGGAGATGAGTTTGATAAGCTGTACTTGAAATACGAAAAGCAATCAAAGGGNAGAAAGTCAATTAAAGCTAGAGAGCTTTGGGAAAAAATTCTTGAATCTCAAATTGAGACAGGTACTCCTTATATGCTCTACAAAGATTCTGCAAATAGAAAATCAAATCAGAAAAACCTTGGAACTATTAGATCTTCTAACTTATGTACGGAAATACTTGAGTATACTTCAAAAGATGAAATAGCTGTATGTAATCTTGCATCAATTGCTCTTCCGATGTTTGTGGAAAATGGTGAATTTAATCATCAAAAATTATATGATGTAACTGTAAGGGTTACAAAAAACTTAAATAAAGTAATTGACAGAAATTACTATCCTGTTAAAGAAGCTGAGAATTCTAATTTCAGACATAGACCAGTTGGTCTTGGTGTTCAAGGTTTAGCTGATGCATTTATTCTTTTAAGACTACCTTTTACATCTGATAAAGCTAAAGAGCTAAATCAAGAAATTTTTGAAACTATTTATTATGCTGCACTAAATGCTTCAGTTGAGGAAGCTAAAAAAGATGGAGTTTATGAATCATATAAAGGTTCTCCAATTTCAAAAGGTGAATTCCAGCATAATATGTGGGGAGTTGATGATGCTGACTTAAGTGGAAGATGGGACTGGAAAAAATTAAGAAAAGATGTTTTAAAGCATGGTGTAAGAAATTCTCTTTTAGTAGCACCAATGCCAACTGCAAGTACATCTCAAATTCTTGGAAATAATGAATGTTTTGAACCTTATACTTCAAACATTTATACTAGAAGAGTTTTATCTGGTGANTTTATTATTGTTAATAANCANNTACTAAATGACCTAGTTGAATTAGGACTTTGGAGTGAAGATATGAAACAAGATCTAATGGCTGCAAATGGATCAATTCAAGATATTGAAGGTATTCCAGATGATTTAAAAGAGCTATATAAAACCGTGTGGGAGATGAGTATGAAGGATATAATCGATATGGCTAGACATAGAGGGTTTTTCATTGACCAATCACAATCACTTAATTTATTTATGGAAGGTGCTACTATGTCAAAACTTACATCTATGCACTTCTATGCATGGAAATCTGGTCTTAAAACAGGTATGTACTATCTAAGGACTAAATCTGCTGTTGATGCAATCAAGTTTACACTTAAGAAAAAAGAATCTGTTCCTGAAAAAACAGAAGAGATTAAACTTGAAGCTGAAACTGAAGAGGTAGGTGAAGTTCAAATTACTAGAACAGAAAAAGCAGCTAAAACTAAATCCAAGGAAAAGCCAGTTGCTGTTGAACCACTTACTCCTGAAGAGCTAAAACAAATTATCTCTCAATCTAAAGAGAATGAGGATGATGACTGCCTTATGTGTGGTTCATAATATTCTGAATTAAATTTTTATTATACTCAATCCTATGTAATATATAGGAATCTATTTCATATATAGCTGTTAATCAATAATTTATACTCTAATGTTAATTTAATGTTACGTAAAAGTTTGATATTTGTTAATTTATAGTTAACTTTATGTTATAAAACTAAGGATTATGAGAATTGTATTGATGTTTTTAGCTCTCTCCATTGCTGGTTTGAGTGCACAAGAAAAAAAAATTGTTACTAAAGAAGGAACTAACACCTTTAAGGTAGTTTACTATAATCAGGCTGGAAATATTATTCAGCAAGGTTTTATAAAAAACAAAANGCTTCATGGTGAGTGGGCTAGCTTTTATAATGATGGAAGGAAGGCAGTATCTGGTCAGTATGATAAAGGAAAAAAAGTTGGTAAATGGTTCTTTTGGAATCAAGGAAAAATTCGTGAAGTTGATTTTGTAGATAACAATGTAGTAAAAGTATTNGACTGGGATACACCTGCAACTATTGCTACACTTGATAAAGATTAAATCTTAATCTCTCCCTTTTTAATGAAATTTNTGTGATTACTAATAATTATAGTTATCACTGTTATTAGTGTAATTATAACACCAACTAACTTAAAAGAGTTTATTACAAACACAATCAATCCACATATTATAAAAGCTGATAATGCTGTTAAAAACCAACCACCAATAACACTTACTACTCCTGACACTCTGTAAATAGCACTTTCTGAACTCCATGCTCTATCAGACAAGGATGTACCCATTGCTACCATAAATGTAACATAAGTAGTCGATAGGGGTAATTTATATGAAGTGGCAATAGAAATTAAGATTGCAGCAATAACAAGATTTAGACTTGCTCTTAATTTATCGAATGAGGGTCTAATCCCATCTATTGAATCAGTTACATTATAATTATCCTTTAACTTAAAAGAATTGTTTATATGAATAAGAATTTTTTTTGGCAATATTAACTTAAAAAAATTATTTAAAGATATGCCAAAGCTAACCAAGACTTTTCCAATTAAATTTGCCTTGAATCTCTCATCAATTTCATTTTGGTTTGACAAATCTAAACTTGTTTTAACTACGTTTTTAGCTTTTGACGAAAACCATAGAGTTAATACCATAATTATACCGGATAGAAAAAGATACAGAGGCTTAGTGCTAACTTTTTCAGATAATGATACCATTGAAAACTCTGAGGCACTCATAGAAGATGAAGACCATGATTGAAATGATTCAAGTGCGGCAATTGGAACTCCAATAAAGTTGACTAGATCATTTCCAGCAAATGCAAGAGCAAGAGAAAAAGTTCCAATTCCAATAATTATTTTATATATATCTAGTTTGAAAATATTTATGATTATTAACGAGAAAATATACCAAAGTATCAAGCTTATGATCCAAAAAAGAAAGATATTAGAATCTATAAATTCATTAATGGTTAAATCATCCAAAACTGTGAAAGTTTGAGATGAGTAGGGAGTACCTTTAATTCCTTTTATTAGAATAAAATTAATTATTGATGTAAATGATAATGATCCAAAAAGAGCATTTATGAGTATGCTTTTAGATTCAAAATCAAAAGTTAATATTACTCTTGATATCCATTGAATTATTGCACCAATTGAAAAAGCAATAAATACAGATAATAGAATTCCAATTACTATTTCAGTTGCTTTTTGAACATTTATATAATTTTCAATTTCTATAAGGCTGGCATCTGCATTAACTATTTTAATTATAGACATAACAACAGCTGCACCTAATAATTCAAAAACAATTGATACAGTTGTAGAAGTGGGTAGACCCCATGAGTTGAATAAGTCTAATATTAGAATATCAGTTATCATAACAGATAAAAAGATTATAATAATATCACTGAAAAAAAAAGCCTCAGGATTAAAGATTCCCTTTCTTGCAATTTCCATCATTCCACTTGAAGATAATGCTCCAACAGCAACACCCAGACTTGCAAGTATCATTATATTCTTAAACGATATTACTTTAGATCCAATTGCGGAGTTTAGAAAATTTACAGCATCATTACTAACACCAACTATTAAGTCGCTTACTGCAAGAAAAATGATAATACCAATTATAAATATATAAGCTCCTTCCAAATTCTTTTTTTACAAATTTAGAACTTTATACTGTAACCTAGTGAAAAACTAATTCCAGGCTGATATAATGAGAATGTACTTGTCTCAAGACCATAATAGTCATACTTGCTTTCTCTTTTTGAATTTAAAATATTTTCAGCTTGTATATTAATTGATTGGTTTTGATTAACCCCAAAAGTTTTAGATAAATTAAAATTNAAATTTTGAAATGGGTATGTGTATACATCTGGAAGATTACCAATTCCAACAATCTCAAGTGTTTTACCTTGTACATTGAAATATGATCCTAATTCTAANTCTTTAGTAAATAAATTATAAACTAATCCTAAGTTNACTAAATATGGAGATTGACCTTGAAGTTCTCTGGTATTACTTATTTCTTTGTCTGGGTTGCTGATAACCCTTCCTTTAAACTCCTCATCACTCATTCTCTGTTCAGATTCAATTAATGAAGTATTAAGATTTAATGATAGCTTTCTTTTTTCATTATTGAGTATATCTTTTCTCAATTCTAATTCAACCCCATATACAGTAGCCTCTTTATTATTTCTAACAATGAAAACTGATGGTTGATTNGCATCTAAAGCTGTAACTTCTATTGGGTCATTAAATTGTTTAAAGAAAGTACTAATAGCAAAAATTTGATTTCCTTCACCATAAGATTCGTATCGTAGATCAAAATTGTTAATATATGTTGGGTTAACATCAGGGTTTCCAACAAAATATCTTTCTGTGATAGGATCATATATTTGTGCTGCAGAAATTTCTTTAAATGTAGGTCTAGCTGTAGTTTTAGAGTAAGAAATCCTTAAATTTTTATCATCGTTAATTGTTCTAATTATATTTAATGAAGGATATAAATCTTTAGTATCAATTAATTTTTCATTGTTAAANTTTATAGCTTCTATATTTTCTCCAGTATATTTTACTAAATAGTTTTCAAATCTAAGCCCAATAGTTGATTTCCATTTATCAGACAATATAAGCTCTGAAGATATAAACCCTGCAAAGGTTTGACCTGAAGATTCATATTGATTTGTTCTNTGAAAATCTCCTTTAATATANGAGCCTTGATTTGTATCTAGATCATATATGAAATTAGGGGCTAGAATATTATCTGCATCTCCACCTAAAACAGAGCTTAACCCTCTGTAAGCAATTCTATAATCGTCAGTTTCAAAGTCTCTTTGTTTATAAGTAAAAGAACTNCCAANTTTAATTTTACCCTGAATNTTTTCACCCTTTAAGTCAAGATTGTATTGAATTTTGGATGAAATAACATCTTCTTTCAAAGACCTCCATAATCTTGTAGGATTTTGAGTTGTATTTGGGGAAATTAGTTTATTCCCATTTGGCGCGATCTCAAAAACTGTTTTTTTGAAATCTTTATCATATACTCTTGCAATAGATGGGGCAATTTTTATGTCTAAAGAAGAATTACCGCCATTAAATATATGNTGGGATGAAAAAGGTAGAGATAAAATATTTCTATCTGTATAAGTTAATATACTTGCATCACCATTATATGGGTTCTCAATGAACTCTTTGTAGTTACCTTTAATTGCTCCAGATTCTCCTGATTTAATTGCAAGAAGATTCAACTTATATTTTGAATTGGTGGTCTTCAGTGATATACCTAGAAGAGCACTTCCAAGATTTTTTACTTGCCCAAATTCTCCAACTTGTTCACTATACGGTTCAAGAGGTTTATTTATGTTCTCTTTCTCAACAGTACCATTGAAAAAACTCTCATAATACTCATAATCTCTTTTTAAACTTAACGATGCAATGTATCCAATAGATTTTGTATCTGATAAATTAAATTGATTACTTGCTGTAGCACCTACACTGTAGTTTAAAAAACTTTGAAACCTTGATGCATCCATTGTGGCTTCTAACTTTTGAGTTAGAAATCTTGTAAGCACGGATTGACTAATGTTAAAAGTTTCAGGAAAAGGAATCTCTTGCTTTGATGATAATGGGTTATCAAAGTATCCGTTATCAAATCCAAGAAAATTAAATGCATCATTTTCATTACCAATAAAGTTATCATTCAAATTCATATCAGGATTGTATGAACCACTAATTGAAAAGCTGTATTCTGGTAGCACAGAAAAATCCTTAAGAATTACATCAACAATACCACCTGTAAAATCAGAGTTTAGATCTGCACTAGCAGATTTATTAATAAGAATATTATCAAGAAGATTTGTTGGAAAAATATCTAGTTGTAACGTGTTTTTGTCTGGATCAAGACCTGGAACTTCAAGTCCTCCTAAAAGTGTTTTTGAATATCTATCTCCAAGACCTCTTACGTAAACAAATTTTCCGTCTTGAACAGAAACCCCTGGTATTCTTTTAATAGCTGATGCAAGATCACTATCTCCAGTCTTTTGTATTGATTGAGCTGATAAACCATCAATTAAATTAACTGCCCTTTTTTGAATTAACAAAACTGAAGCTTCTGTATTATTTTTTGCTGTTGTTGTAACAACTACTTCATCTAGACTATTAGACGCAGGTAATAATGTTGTGTTTAAAATGAACTCTTCATTTTGACCTACGATGACATCTGTTATTCTTTTAGTGTCATAACCAACAAATGAAAATTCTAAAATATAAGTTCCAGCAACAACATCAATTGTATATGATCCTTCAAAATCTGTAGACGTTCCGTCAATGAATTCTCCTTGATTTGATTGAAGTACAATATTTGCAAATGGTAAAAAATCATTGAACTCTCCATCAACAACTTTACCAGTTATTACCGATTGAGAAAAAACATAGTTGAATGGTATTATTAAAATCAATAAAATTATAGTTCTTTTCATATTTTTTTCATAAAAAAAATGCCCGTCTAAAAACGGGCATCCTTAGGTTACTTTTTTAGTTTATGGTTCTCAATCAACTATTGTTGAGTAAGCTTGTACCACATTGTCCATGACATTACTGATGTGTCAGCACCAACTGTTCCAGTTGAAACTACTGATGCCCATCCTGGAGCATCTCCTGTTGTACTNGATGTGTTAGCAAGTATTGATGCTAAAGTACTAGTAGTTGCAAATTGAAAGTTTTTGAAAATTAGTTTATTAACTGCATTTTCAGTTGCGCTGGCATCATATGTGTCAGAGTCAATGCCCTCAATGGTTTGCCCATCCATTGTTGTATATAATACGTTTTCAGTAGTTCCTGTAGCATCTGATTTCCAATGACCAAGCTGATCAGTTTTCTCAGTATTACCAGCAACTCCTATAAAGGTTACATTTTTAAGAGTAAATTGACCATCTCTTTCATCAGTACTATCCTCAGTTCCATCAATTTCAAAAATATTATCACCTGAAGCTTTCATTTGAACAGCAACATTATCTATTGTCCCTGCATACCCCTCATCCAAATCAACTGCATCATCACTTTGAGCCCAGATAGTAAGATTAGTAACATTAACAGTACCACCAAATATTTCAATTCCATCATCATCACTCCCAACAATTTCAATGTTAGTTACATTAGTCCCAGAACCAACTCCTCCTAGGGTTAAACCTTGAATTTCATCACCATTTCCAAGTGCAGTTCCACTATGTCTAATTGATATGTAATTTAGAGTTCCAGATGAATCAGTGTCCAAGGATCCTCCATATTTTGTCCATTCATATCCAGTTGCAATTCCTTCTATATCATCTTCTCCACCATCTTCTCCAACAGTTGCTTGGCCTAGAATAATTAAACCTCCCCATTTACCAGTATCTGTAGCAACTCTGTTGGGACTAATTCTATCGGTATTTGAATATGATAGCTGATCAGCTTTATCTGTAAATACAATTGGACTTTCTGCTGTACCATTAGCAGTTAAAGTCCCACCTTTAGCAATTACTAGTGCAGTGGCGTCAGTACCTTGACCATCTTCAGCTTTAATAATTGTTCCCTCTTGTATAGTAAGTGTTCCGCCATTTCTAACAACAACTTTACCGTTCATAATCCAAATTCTATCATTTGTCCATGTCTGTGAATCATCAATGAAGTAAATTCCACCACCACCAACGGTTTGTGTATCTGGGGTTGGAGGTTGAACCTGTACAGTCACAGTTTCAGTTTCAGTTACAGTAATGGTTTCGTAGATAATTTCAGGATCTTTTTCACATGAGACCGTTAAGATCAACGAAGAAGCTATTAAAGGATAAATTTTATTTTTCATTTTAAATATATTTTGTTGAATTTATGTTATAACAAATTTATCTCTTTGTTTATGGTAATATTTTATATAATATTTAAAAAAACCTTTATCTAAGGTTAATTTTTAACTATGAAATGTTAACTAAATATTATGTACTATGCTATGTTAGATTAATAATTATTGAAAAGTTTCTTTTAAATTTTAGCCGTCAAAAAAATAATAGGGTTAACTAATATTTGGATTTAAATAGAAAAAAGTTATAATTTCGCCTTAAAACCGTATTTTATGTCCAAGTTTGGTGAGCTTTTAGATGAAAAAAAACCTTTACTTTTGGTTTTTTTTAGTGAGCTGGATGAAATTTCAACATCTCTTCATCCTGTTCTAAAAGATGTTGCTGCTGCGCTTGGTGATAAGGGTAAAGTAATTAAAATAAATACTGAAAAAAATATTAAACTATCAGAAGCATTAAGAGTCAAAGTTATTCCTACTTTAATGATCTACAAGTATGGTGAAATGGTTTGGAGACAAAGTGGAGACCAAGATGCAAATACTCTGATAAGCTTAATGAAAGACCAGCTTAACTAAGGAATAAATATTTTGTTGAATTTATGTTTATTAATTAGTTAAGCTCTTTTTATTCTACAATATTTTTCAAAATCTCATTAAGATTCTTTTTATAATTATCATATAACTCGCTATTAAAGAGTTCTATGCTATTTATAATCCTACTATAATTATTAATATCAGAAGTAATTCCCTCTATGTAGAAAATTTGTTCATCCTCATCTAGATTTGAAAAAACGGAAACTCTTCTAATTAAAAGATCTTCTATTTTGTCAATAATCTCTTTTGAATATTCAAGCTCATTAGATTTTACAAGAGAAACAATAAAATCGGATACTGACATATAATAATCAAATCTCACCATATATAAAGTTAAATTTCTCAGAACTAGAAATAAATCTTTTTATTTCATCAACAGTTATTTCGCTAGCATCAAAAACTAACATAGTTTCTATTAGATTTCTATATCTCTCAATGTCAGATATTATCTCCTCACCAACATTGTATTGGTTAAAAATTTCAAGAGACGAATAATAATTTAATCTGTCAGAATATTTTAAAGAGATCTTTTTTACTACATCCTGTGCTTTTAAATCTTTATCAATTTTGTAATATCCCTCTATGAAAGGAATCCACAAACTATAGTATCCATAAAAATCAATTGGCATTTTTTCAAATGCAAGATCTATTATCTCTTCTGCTTTATCATATTGCCCCTCAAGAATTAAAGTCTCTGATAATCTTGATAAATTACTTCTAAATGAAATACTATTTTTTCTAGTCTCTGGGTCGTGATAAATCTCAGTGCTTTCAGAGTTACCCCATGACCATTTTTTTACAATTTCATACATTAGATCAGAATCAACTCTACCCATTTCATATGGGTTGCTTCTATCAATAGGTGTTCTAATTGGAACTAATTTATATACTAGGCCATCTAACTGAAGATAATCTTTCATCCATATATATTCAGAATCCTCATAACTACCTCCGGTAAAATATATTGGCCTTTTCCAATCGTTATTAGCCAGAATATCTAACATTAAAATTTGATTTTTTGTTATAATAGATTCAGGCAGGTCAATATCAATATAATCAACTATAAGATCTTCATCTTCTTTATTTACAATTCCACTTTCTATTACATTCTCTTTATTAACAGGAAGTCTAATTTTATTTGTTGGATAAAAAACAGTTTCAAGCGCATTCTCAGGGTAATCGCTTGTATCTCCTCCTGCTTGAGTTATTAAGTTCCTATATTTAGTTCTAGGATTATCACTAGCAACCCAGTCAACAAAATCCCCTATATCCCATCTTACAGAATCAAGCAGATTCTCATATCTTATATAGTCTCTAATACCAAAAGCATATGCTTCATGTTCCATTTGTGATGGTATAGGACTACTTTCATATGCTCTTCTTTTCATCTGGTCAATATACCAATCAGTTGCTAAAAGACTTGTATTGATAGTCCTTACATCAGTTCTAAATTCTTCAATCTCTTGCGCATACCATAGAGCAAAAGTATCATTGTCACCAATTGTAAAAATCATTGCATCTCTATCCTCATCAATTGATTGCAGATATGCTCTTGCTAGAGATTGTGCAGTATACCTATCTGATCTGTCATGATCATCCCAATTATTACTTGCCATTAAAAAAGGAACAGACAATAAACACAATGAGTAAATACCTCCTTGTAAAAGTTTACTATTATATTTTTTCAAATAATATGAAATTGCTGCATAACCCATACCTATCCAAATAGAGAAAACATAGAAAGATCCAACTAGAGCATAATCTCTTTCTCTTGGCTCAAAAGGTCTTTCATTTAAATAAAACTTTAATGCAAGACCAGTAAACAAGAAAAGTAGTAGTAATGTCCAGAAGGATTTTATATCATACTTATAACAGAACATAAGTCCAATAATTCCAAGTATTAGTGGTAGGAAAAAATAAGTGTTTCTTGCTTTATTATTTTTTTGATCCTGATCTATTGAATCTTGATTCCCGATTCTTAACTCATCAACAAACTTGATACCACTTATCCAGTTTCCATTAATAATTGAATAGTCACCTTGAATATCATTTTGTCTACCTGCAAAATTCCACATGAAATATCGCCAATACATGTAATTTATCTGATAGGAAAAAAGAAAACTTAGGTTATCAAAAAGGGTCGGTTTACTAATATTAAGATAAGGGCCCAAAGATCTAAAGAACTCATTGTAATCATCACCATCAACTTCACCTTGTAACTCTCTATTTAGAAATTCATTTACACTTTCGACAATTACCTGTTCATTTTTATATCTATCAAGAATCTCAAACTTTAATGGATTAGTAAAGTTCATATAGTTTGCTGCATGATTAGAGCTCCACAACCTTGGAATCAAACCTCTATGTTTTGAATTTGAATTTATCTCAGAATCCTCCCAATAATTTACAATCTTATATCTTCCTGTAGTATAGTCTCTTTCGTATTTTGGTTTTCCATCAACATATGGTTCTTTGTCGTCTTGTGGTGCATATATATCAGAGAACATTGGTCCATAAAAAAGATAAGTTTTTGGATACTGCTCTAGCCTGTAATATGCTAAAAGTGTTCTTGCATCAGATGGTGAATTCTCGTTGATTACAGTTTTGGCATTAGATCTTATCGGTATCATCAACCATGATGAAAACCCGATAAATACAAATAGAATACATAAAAAAAGAGTATTTAACTGAACCATTCCTTTCGATCTAGTATATGACAATCCCTTATAAAATATTACAATCATTAATAGACCGGCAATTATTGTTCCGGAGTTAAATGGTAACCCAAATGAGTTTACAAAGAAAACTTCTAGTTGACCAAAAATTGATAAAGTTGAGGGTAATAATAGTTTAAAAATAAACAGTAATACTGATACAGATATTATGTTAGCTATCAAGAAACCCTTTAGGGAAACATCTTTATATTTTCTAAAATAGTATATCATTCCAATAGCTGGTATGGTTAGTATTGCCATAAAGTGAACGCCGAATGATAAACCAATTAAAAATGAAATTAGTAATAACCATTTATCACCTCTTTCATTTTCAAAGTCTTTATCCCATCTTAACCCAGCCCAAAAAGTTGAAGAGAGAAAAAGCATAGCTAATGCATATACCTCAGTTTCAACTGCGTTAAACCAGAAACTATCAGAAAAAGTAAATGCTAATGCACCAATTGATGCACTTAGAATTATAGCCCATGAATTTTTGAATTCATTCTCCTTGAAAATTTTATTTAAAATCAAGGTTGTTGACCAGAATAAGAATAATATTACAAATGCACTAGATACTACTGATAGAAAATTTACTGCAAGCGCTATTAACTCATTGCTTGGAGCAAATAATGAAAAAATTGCACCCATCATTTGATGAAAAGGAGCTCCTGGTGGATGACCAATCTGAAGCTTAGCAGAAGTTGAAATATATTCACCTGCGTCCCAATAGCTAGCAGTTGGCTCTACAGTTAATCCATATGTAAATAGGGCAACCGAAAACAGAATCCAACCTGCTATATTGTTAATTTTTCGAAACTTAGTTTCGGACATTATTTGATCAATTAATTTAAGTTCAGGTTAATTTAATTACATGGAAACATTTAAATAATCTAACTCAAGATTCTTAAAGCTCGAATTAAAATTTGGTATATCATTAGAAATAATTGTGTCATATATTTCTAATTGCTTATTAACTTTTTCAATTAATTCATTCTTTACATTAACGTCTTGGTCTGTTGGTCTAAAATCACCACTTCTAAAAGCAGAATTTAGATTACCTAGGTTATTTGTTAGCTTAACTCCATAATTTAATGGATCCTGATTACTTTGATTCTTTGTTTGATATAATTCATTTTCAACCTTGTCTAAAGAACTTGAAATTGACTTTGATTCTTCGATTAAATCCTTTGTAAGTTCATTGTCAGAATATTCTGACTGAAACTTTTTAAGATCATTTTTAATTTTTCTAATGTTAATTATTGCTTTGTGAGCTTTATCCACAACCGCATTAACCTCATTAACAAAATCGAATTGAGCTTTAATATCATCAATTGATCCTTCTGAAGTTGGGTCTTTTAAAATTGTAAAATCTTTAGAAATCTCTACACCATTAGTAGATAATTTTACAATGTAATCTCCTGGAACTGCTTTAGCACCAGAAAAATCTGCTCCCCATAAAACCATTTTATCAAGTCTTTTTGCTCCAGGATACTTCATGTCCCAAACAAAAGAGTTCCCTCCTTGTTTAACTTTCATAGAGTTCTCTTTGCTTTTATTTGAAAACTCCTTTATCAGTTCACCATCATTAGAGTGTATGGAAAGTTTTACCTCATCATTCTCTTTATCGAAGCTTGGAAGATAATAATGAACAATAACTCCATTTGGAAGATTAGTCCCCGCAGTTAATGATTTCATTCCACCACCACCTCTCATTCTATATGAATCTTTTGGCTTGTANAGTTTAGCCTNATCAGAAGATTGACTTAATTGGTGTAGAACTGTTANGTCATCTAGAATCCAAATACTTCTTCCTTGAGTTGCAACAATAAGTGAGTTATCTTTTATTGTTAAATCAGTAATAGGAACAATAGGTAGGTTTTTTTGAAATTTATTCCAACTGTTACCCTTATCAAAAGAAATATACATTCCTGTTTCGGTACCTGCATAAAGAATATTTTTATTTACCTTATCTGATCTAACTACTCTTGTAAAGTGTTCGCTCTCTATTCCAGATGTAATTAATTTCCAATTTTTTCCATAATCCTCAGTCACATATAAATAAGGTGTAAAGTCACCTAGCTTGTATCTCGTTCCCGCTATGTATGCAGTACCTGTATCAAAAGAGGAGGCGTCAATACTATTTATCATCATCCAATCTGGCATTTTCTTTGGAGTTACATTCTCCCAAGTGTTCCCACCGTCTTTTGTTAAATGGATTAACCCATCATCACTACCAACCCATATTAATCCCTCTTGAATTGGAGATTCATCAACAGCAAAAAGAGTTGCATAATATTCTACTCCTGTATTGTCTTGAGTAATAGGACCACCAGATGAAACAAGTTTTGTCTTGTCATTTCTTGTTAAATCAGGACTTATTNTCTCCCAGCTTTGGCCNTCNTCNGTNGANAGNTGNACATGNTTAGANAAAGTATANAGNTTNGANGAATCATGTTTACTAAAAGCAATTGGNAAATTCCAATTAAATCTATANTTCATAGCNTCAGCNCCTTCNCCAAGAGTNGTNATTGGCCATACATTNATNACTCTNGAAGTATTTTTNTCATGATTTNTTCTTTCTAAAAANCCTAANTANCTACCTCCNTAAACNATNTCATTATTNTTAGGATCAATNGCNATATGACCTGANTCTCCACCNGCAGTACTTTCCCAGTCATNATCANNTATNCTATAACCNAANCTNCTATGNNTNACTCTTTGNGTNGANTTNTCTTGNTGAGCAACATANATTCTNTANGGAAANGAATTATCNGTNGTTACTCTATANTANTGNGCTGTNGGTTGATTNTANTANGTNCTCCANGTTNTNCCTTTATCATANGNTACTTGNGCACCNCCATCATCNGCAATTATCATNCTTGAATTATCTTCNGGAGCAATCCANAAATCATGATGNTCNCCATGAGGAGCATNANTNGANTTAAAAGTTTTTCCTCCATCATCTGAGAAGTGATATGCAACATTCATTACATACACACCATCTATATCTTGCGTATCAGCATATATCTTTGAATAATACCAAGCTCTTTGTCTTAGAGATCTGCTACTATTTGTATAAAGCCAGTTTTCACCTCCGTCATCAGATCTATATACACCTCCCTTTTCTTGATTTTCAACAATTGCCCAAACTCTTTCTGAATTAACTGGTGATACAGTTACTCCAATTACACCAATCGTTCCAGTTGGGAAACCACTATTTTTACTAATCTTAATCCAACTCTCTCCACTATCAATACTCTTCCATAAATCAGAGCCTTCACCTCCACTACTTAAGCTATGAGCTGTTCTTTGAACTCTCCATGTAGATGCATATAAAATTCTAGGATTATTTGGGTCCATTACAATTTCAAATGCTCCAGAAAGGTTATTTGCAAAAAGAACTTTTTNCCATGTNAATCCTCCATCTNCAGANTTATAAACTCCTCTATCATNNGTTGGTTTATANATNTTACCAAGAACAGCAGCATAGACTATNTNNTTATCATTNGGATCAATNACTATTCTNGGAATNTGTCTNGAATTNGGTAATCCAGAAAACTTCCAAGTTTTACCAGCATCAACACTCTTAAATATTCCATATCCAGACGAAACATTTCCTCTAATTGTAACCTCACCACCTCCAACGTATATTACATTAGGATCGTCACTTGCAATAGCAATTGAGCCAATACTTCCGCCAAAAAAACCATCAG
>FUFK010065719.1_pt1 | contig 16152 bp, 18 predicted proteins | sample 1021851 | NCBI WGS metagenome assembly FUFK01 (sample SAMEA51879418, study PRJEB19060) | metagenome | reverse complement strand
ATGCTGAATTTTTTTTGCTTTTTCATTACGTACGTCAGCTAAATTTTCTTCCGACATGCCCAACTTTCTTATTATTATTAATCTATATATTTGACCTATNTATATGTAAAGAAGTAACACTATGAAATCTATTTTTTTTGATGAAGTTGATAACACTCAAGACTTNGCTATNAATNAATTTAAAGANGANCCACTCTTGATAGTGAGTAAAGNACANACNTNTGGTCGTGGTACTAACCAAAATAAGTGGCAAAATGCTGATCAAAGTCTGGCTACTTCATTAGTNTTTAATAAAAAAATTGTTAATTTTACNAAAACACTTATTCCACTTTTGGCTGGATACTCATATGTTTCTNTAATTAAAAATCAAAATCTCAAATTAAAATGGCCNAACGACATAATTTTTAATGATGACAAAGTTGGTGGAGTCCTTGTNGAAGAAAGTAATGATCTTATTTGCATTGGTTTAGGAATAAATTATTTTTGGAAAAANCCAAATNTACCTGGNGCTGGGGCAATANATGAAGAAAAACAAGATGATCNAAAAATTTTTCAAGATGCTGAGGAATGGGGAAGAACAATTNTAAANTATATNNAAAATGAAGATTTCAGTCTGGAAAACTATANNTCGAAACTCACTACCTTAGGGAAGCTCGTTGAATANCCTGAAGGGAGAGGNTGGGCTAAANANATAAATNNNGATGGATCNTTANTGATAGAAACACCNTCAGGTGAACTATTAAATTTAACCTCCCCCTTAATAAGTGAAATAATATAGTTATNATTAATTCTTGAGAGGTTAAATGAAGCAATTAGTTGTTGAAAAAAATAATCCTGAACCAATCTTATGGGAGACCCCAATTCCAAAGCCAGGACCAGGAGAGATACTAATTAAAAATCATTATTCAGTTGTATCAACTGGAACTGAAACGGCAGCAATTGAATCTGCAAATAAGTCTGTAACTGATAAATTACAAAATTCATCAAACATTGAAAAGGGTCTTGAACTTCTTGAAAAAGAGGGAGTTAGGGCTGTTTGGAATGCTGTATTTCCAAAAAATATATTACCTATACAGCTTGGTTATAGCTCATGTGGAAAAGTTATCGAAATTGGTGAAAACGTAAAAAACTTTCATGTTGGTGACATGGTTGTCTCTAATGGTAATCACGCAGAATATGTTGTAGTAAATCAAAACTTATGTTCGAGAATCCCTGAAAACACAAATGAAAAAGAAGCAGCTTATACAGTCTTAGGAAGTATAGCTTTACATGGTCTACGTTTATCAGAAACTTCACTGGGCTCAAGAATTGTAGTTGTAGGTTTGGGCATAGTGGGTCAACTAGTATGTAGGTTAGGAGAGGCACAAGGCTCAGAAGTTTTTGGTATTGATCCTGATGAGACAAGAAGGGGAGATAGTAAAAACTTTTTTTCCTCAATTAATGACTTACCTGTAGACGAAGTAGATTCGATAATTATCACAGCTGCTTCTGATAGCAATGAACCAATTGAAGCCGCAACAAAAATTGCAAGGAATAAAGCAAAAATTGTTGTTGTTGGAGATATTCCTTTGAACATTTCAAGAAATGAGTTTTACTATAAAGAACTTGAGTTAGTTGTCTCAAAATCTTATGGACCTGGAAGATATGATAAGCAATATGAAGTACTAGGTAATGATTATCCAATTGAATACGTTAGATGGACCGAAAATAGAAATTTTGAAGCTTTTTTAAAACTTTTATCTCAGGGCCAGATCACCATTCAAGATTTAATTTCTGAGGAAATTGATTTTGCTGAATCTTCTCAAATATATAATTCCTTTAATTCCGATAAAAAACCCCTTTCAGTCTTGCTTAGATATGATTTAAAAAACGAGCCTAAAATTCAATTTGAAAAAAACGATATTACTCCAGAAAAAAATCAAAAAATTAAAATTGGAGTAATTGGAGCAGGCAATTTTGCTTCAACAACAATTATTCCTGTATTAAAGGAACTTAGAAGATCTTGCCAGGTATTAGGAGTTTCGTCATCAGGAGGATTAAGTTCCGAGGCTCTTGCTAAAAATTTTAAAATTAAAAATAAATACTCAACAGAAGACGAAATATTTGAATCAGATGAAATAGATGCTGTATTTATCCTTACTCAACATTTCAATCACGCTGATTTAGTAATTAAAGGAATTAACTCTGGTAAGGCTGTTTATGTAGAGAAACCATTGGCAATTGAAGTAGATTCAATAACGAAAATTGAAGAGGCTATGTACAACGCTGAAGATCCAAAAATTTTTCTTGGTTTTAATAGAAGATTTAGTGAAGCATCTAAGTTTATAAAGGAAAAATTAAACACTTCACCAGCCAATGCTTTAAATTTTAGGTTTAGTGTTCCAAAATTAGAAAAGGATCACTGGACCAATATTAAGGAAATAGGTGGAGGAAGGATAGTAGGTGAAGCTATCCATGCAATAGACTTAGGTACTTATTTCTTTGATTCACTACCACAAAGCATATCTTCTCATAGTCCAATAAATAAAGAATCTGATGAAGTTTATGACAATCAAGTTTTTATAAATATAAATTATGCAAACGGTGCGCATGCTGCAATTCAATATTTTTCAGATACAAATAACAAATTATCTAAAGAAAGACTAGAGATTCATGGAAGTGAAAACTCATTTATTGTTGAAGATTTCCAGCTAATGAGATATTTAATCGGATCCGATGATAAGAGCAAGGTGTTTTCCGACGGTAAAGGTCATAAACAGGCTATCGAAACTTTTTTGAGTTATGTTAAAAATGAAATACCAAATCCATTTACATGGTTAGAAATTAAATCTGTGTCACTAGCTGGTATATATGCTCAAAATTATTTAAATTCTGGATCCCAGAAAAGTATTTTCTAAAATTAGCAAACTAAAAAATTAATCACATTACTGTTACTTTGTCGTAAAGATATTACAAAAGGAAATAAATGCCAAAAGGTAAAGTTAAATGGTTCAACAAAACTAAAGGTTATGGTTTTATTGAACCTGAAGAAGGCGATAAAGACGTCTTTGTTCATATTTCTGCGGTTAAAAATTCTGGTATGGAAGATCTTGAAGAAGGTCAAGAGCTTGAATTTGAAATTGTAGAAAATAACGGTAAAACTTCAGCAGAAAATTTAAAGTAGCATTCTAGCGGCCACGGCAGGATTCGAACCTGCGACACCAGGTTTAGGAAACCTGTGCTCTATCCCCTGAGCTACGCGGCCATAAAAAATAGATTAAACTATTATTTCATAAATACTTTTCTATGAAAGGATAATGTTGCTAGCTGTTGAAGCAAAAAATTTAAAAAAAACTTTCAAAACAAAACAGGGGAATGTTGAAGCTGTTCGAGACGTNAGTTTCAAAGTNAATAAAGGTGAGATATTNGGAATATTAGGTCCGAATGGTGCNGGCAAAAGNACNACAATTTTAATGCTTACTACNTTGCTGAGAATTACTTCAGGTACTGCAAAAATAAATGACTTAGATGTCGNAANAAATGACTCAGAGGTTAGAAACAAAATTGGAATTGCCTTACAAGACACNGGTATTGATAATCTNTTAACAGCAAGAGAACTTTTTTATACAACNGCNAGGCTTTGGGGACTTTCAAAATCTNAATCTAAAGATAGAACNGANGAAATGCTNAATTTAGTTGGNCTGACTGAGGCNGCAGACAGGAGAGTTAAAACATATTCAGGTGGTATGAAAAGAAGATTAGATTTAGGNCTAAGTCTTGTTCATAANCCGGAAGTTTTATTTCTTGATGAACCAACTACTGGACTAGATCCAGGATCAAGACGTGTTTTATGGGATGAAATAAAAAAACTAAGAGATGAAGGNGTAACAATTATATTAACTACACAGTATCTGGAAGAAGCTGACGAATTAGCAAATAGAATATCCATAATTGACGAGGGACTAGTTGTTGCTGAGGGCACTCCAGATGAACTAAAATCATCAATCGGTGGAGATGTAATAACATTAACTTTTAGATCAGATCATGATGCAATCAAAGCTCAAACAATTATTGAAAATTCTGAAATTGAAGATAATCAAATTAGAGTAACTGTAGAAAATGGGGCAGAAAAAATTCCAAATTTGCTTAATCAACTTGTTTCAAAAGATATAAATGTACAGTCGGTTTCAGCAAGTAAACCATCTCTTGACGATGTATTTTTAAAGGTTACAGGTTACAGATTAGAAGGTGAAAAAACTTTGATAGAAGAAAGTAAATAATATGAANTATTCAAAATCTTCTTTTTTCANNCAACTTNGNATTTTAACTAAACGACTTTTATTGAGACTAGCTAGAAGACCGCTTGCGGAACTTCCAAATATTTTTATTTCTGCATTTTTTTTACTAGTTTACGACGGGGCATTGGGTGGCGTGTTTGGAGGTAATGCTGCAGGGACACCATTTGATTTTGCTAATGGAAACTTCCTAAATTTTATACTTCCAGTTTCTATTGTTTCTGCTTCTGTAAGCGGTGGTGCCTCAGGAATTTATCTAGTTGAAGATATAGAATCNGGAGTATTTAAAAGATATCAAGGAATGCCAATTTCAAAATGGGCNATTATTCTTGCNCCAATCGTTGTTGGTGCTGTAAGAGTATTACTTCAAGCAACCTTAATNATGACNTTGGGAAGTATTATTGGNGCTGATCCTGCNACTGGATTAATCGGATATTTTGCAGTCTTAGGAATGGCATTTTTNTGGGGAATGGGATTCGCNGGGTATTCTGTAGCAGCAGGTGTAAGATCAGGTTCNTCTCAAGGNGCACAAGCAGCNACATTNTTNTTTTTTCCTGCATTATTTTTAGCACCTACTTTTACTCCAAGATATGCCTTAAAGGGATGGTTAGAAACTGCGGCAGCTTTTAATCCAACAACTTATGTTTTGGAGGGGATGAGAGCGATAATGATTGAGGGCTGGGTTTCAGACTTAATATTAAAAGGATTTTTAGTTGCAGGTGGGTTCGCATTTATTACGCTAAGTTTTGCTGTAATTTCAGCTAAAACAGCCACAGAAAAATCCTAATTTAAGTTTTAATTACAAGATAAAATTAATTAATCTATATAATTCTTAAGGAAATTATGGAAGTTACATTAGAAGCAACTAGTAGAGAAAAAACAGGTTCATCAGAATCCAGAAGAGTTCGTTCATCAGGATTGATACCTGCTGTTATGTATGGACTAGGAGCAGAACCTCAGTCTTTATTAATTAACGCTAGAGAGTTTAATACTGCCTTAAAAACTGAAGCAGGATCAAACGTAATTTTAAATGTAAATATTGGTAAGGATAATGTTCCTGCACTTGCAAGAGAAATTCAAAGACATGCTTATAAAGATGAAATTGTTCATGTTGATTTAGTTAGAATTGACCTTTCACAGACTGTTGAAGCAGATGTTCAAGTTAATTTAATGGGTACACCACTTGGAGTAAAAGAAGAAGGAGGTGTTGTTCAAACAGTCAACAACACCATATCTATTTCAGCCCTTCCAACAAATATTCCGTCATCAATTGATGTTGACATATCTGAATTAAATGTTGGAGATAATGTTACTGTTTCAGATATTGATTTACCTGAGGGAGTTACCCTCGCATCAGAAGATGATGAATCTATTCTTGTGACAATTACAATCCCAAGAGCTGTAGTAGAAGAAGAAGAAGTCTCCGACGAAGAACTCGAAGGTGAAGAGGGTGATGAAGAGGCTGGTGAAGGCGAAGAAGATTCCGGAGACGGTGCTTCCGAGGAACCTGAGGCAGCAGAGGAAAGTGGAGAATAAATCTAAAACTATTTTAGTTGGCCTTTGGAATCCACAGCTAAAATACATTAATACTCGTCACAACATTGGTGCTGAAATTTTGTTTTCTTATTGTCAGAAAAATAATCAAAATTTAACTTTGGATGATTCTGGAAAATACCAATCATGCAAATTTGACCTTGATGGAAAGCAAATAATGGTTGTTATTCCTATGACATCAATGAATAATTCTGGACAGGGCCTAAAAACATTTTTGTTAGAGAATGAATTAAAAGATTATGAACTCTTTGTTGTACACGACGATATTGACCTTGGATTTGGTAGATTTAGAATCAAGAAAAGTAGTTCAGATGGTGGGCACAATGGAATCAAATCTATAGATTTAGCTATTGGTAACAACGATTACTGGAGATTTAAAGTTGGTGTTGGAAGGCCACCATCAACAAAGGATCCCGCAGAATACGTACTCTCAAAATTTAATAGTGACGAGACTGAGGAAGTCGAGTTTATAATTGAAGATAGTATGGAAATCATTGATTTATTTCTAAAAGATGTTGAATCAGCAATAAAAACAGCCTCGGAGAGAAGAATAATTGATGTGGTCTAATGAAAAATAAATTACCCGACTTACTCGCATGGTTTAGACTTCTATCTTCTCCCGTTTTATTATTCCTGATTCTTCAAGATGGTTCAGAGCAAGGCTTAATGTTATTCCCAGCAATTCTTGCATTTATTGCTGCATGGACCGATTACTTTGATGGATTTTTGGCTAGAAAATGGGATATAAGTACAAAGCTTGGAGCATTTCTAGATACTATTGCAGACAAAATTTTTATTACATTTATTTTTGTTGGATTTTCAATGATAGGAAGAGTGAGTATTTGGATCACAGCTCTTTTGATAACGCGAGAATTTATGATCATGGGCCTCAGAGGACTAGCAGGCAATGAAGGAAAGATTATCCCTCCAAGTAAAACCGGTAAATTAAAAGCGAGCTTACAATTTTGGGCAATAGGATTTGTTATGATTGACCTTCCAATAGAGATAATTAATGTCAATTTAGATACAGTCGTTGTTTTCTTAGCTTTAATATTTTCCTATATTTCTGGATACCAATATGTTGTATCCTATTTTCAATCAAAGAATGAAATATAAAAATATTTTTTTGACTGGCTCTACTGGTGTTGTGGGAAAGCCTTTATTAAAGAAACTCATAAACGAAGGACACAATGTTTATGCATTGTCGAGAAATAAGATAAATGATAAATTTTTGATATCAAATAATACTGAAATTATTCGAGGAGATTTATTCGATGATGATATCTACTCACAACTTCAGAAAAAATCAATTAATGCAATATTTCATGTAGCTGGNNCAAACCAAAAATGTCAGAANGATCCATCNAGCATGTTTAGAACNAANATTGAAGGAACTAAACAGATGCTAGAACTTGGGAACAAATTAAATATCGAAAAATTTATTTATACATCTTCNGCNNNAACTCTTGGAGAAAAAAANGGTAGTATNGGAAACGAAGACTCCATACATAGAGGTACATTTCTNTCTGATTATGAAGAGTCAAAATATCTGGCAGAAGAAAAAGCTTTTTCTTTNAATAAAGAGTTTGAATTTGTATCGATTAATCCNTCATCTGTTCAAGGACCTGGNAGAATATCNGGAACTGCAAAGCTTTTGATNTCAACNCTAAATAAAAAATTTCCACNATTAATTAAAAGTTCTGTATCAGCAGTTGATATTGATGATTGTACAGAGGGNCATTACCTTGGATTAANNAAGGGNAAGNATAATGAAAGATATGTTCTTAACAGTTTTAGATTGAATATNGAAACACTTATTGAGAATCTAAAGACAATTACAAANTGGNATGGTTCTCCAATATATATNTCAAAACAANTTCTTGTTGGTTTAGGTCCACTNTTTGATATTTTTGGAAAATTTACNTCATTAAGNGNAGTTATATGTGGAGAAACAATAAGAGTCCTCACNCANGGNCATTTATATGATGGTCAGAAAGCAGAAAAAGANCTTGGATTNAATTACACATCANTTGATGATTTTATATCTAAAACNATNNCTTGGNTAAANAGTGAAAAANTNACAAAAGTAGATATCAACTNACATGAANGANTTCAANAATCTACTTGATATAGTTNCACAATTAAGAAAAGAATGCCCATGGGACAAAGAACAAACACACGAAAGCCTGGCAAAGCATCTGATTGAAGAATCGTACGAATTGCTAGATACTTTATCAAATTTAAATGATTCACCAGAGTCCTTTAATGACTTCAAAGAAGAGTTAGGAGATCTTTTACTCCAAATACTATTACATTCTGAAATTGCCTCTGAAAATAATTATTTTTCGATAATTGAAGTGATAAATTCTTTACAAAATAAATTAATAAAACGCCACCCACATGTTTTCGACAAAAAAAACTTGAATTCATCNGAGGAAGTTGAAAAACAATGGGAAGAAATTAAAAAAGAAGGNAATAAATCTATATTTGATGACATCAACACNAAACTTCCTCCAGTAAATACAGCATTCAAAGTACAACGAAAAGCAAAGACGCTTAATTTAAGCTATAAAAATTANGATGAGGCTTTGGATGATTTAATTTCTGAAATAAATGAACTTAAAGAAGCNACCACTTTAGAAGATAGNAAGTCAGAACTTGGCGATGTATATTTTTCACTNATTAATGTTTCTAGATACTTAGAGGCTGATCCTGAAATTGAGTTAAAAAAATCTATTCAAACCTTTATAAATCGTGCAAAATACGTTGAAAAACATATAAATAAAGAAACAGATATNAATGTTCTTTGGCAGGAAGCTAAGAAAAATCAAATAGATTCGTAAAGATTATTTTTTCTGTTAGATTTTAATTAACAGGGTTATGAATAAAAAAATTAAAAGCATTAGTGCTCGTCATATATTAGATTCAAGAGCAAATCCAACAATTGAAGTTGAAGTTACTACGAGTGATAATATCAAAGGTCGTGCCGCAGTTCCATCTGGAGCCTCAACTGGAGCCCTTGAAGCCCATGAACTTAGAGATAATGATCCATCCTTTAACGGGATGGGAGTAAACAAAGCGATAGAAAACGTTAAAACAATAATTTCAGACACTTTAATAGGTGTGGATGTAACTGATCAAAGCAATATTGACAACAAGTTAATCGAATTAGATGGAACTGATAACAAAAATAATCTTGGAGCAAATGCAATCTTAGCAGTGTCTATGGCCTCNATGAGAGCAAGTGCAAATCAACAAAACAAACAACTTTTTGAACTCTTCCCAAATATTTACGGACCACCTTCTCTACCTGTTCCTTTTATGAATATTCTTAATGGAGGTGCACACGCTGATAACTCTGTTGATATTCAAGAATTTATGATTGTACCATTTGGTTTCGAAACTTTTGATACCTCTTTAAGAGCAGGTGTTGAGATTTATCATGTACTAAAGAAAAGACTTAAATCAAATAAGCTTTCAACCAATGTTGGTGATGAAGGAGGGTTTGCTCCAAACTTTAATACTTCAACAGAGATCCTTGACGAAATTATGCAATCCATTTCTGAAGCTGGTTACGAACCAGGTAGAAATGTCTCTTTAGCTTTAGATGTCGCAGCTTCGGAATTCTTTACAGATGATTTTTATAGGATTGAGGGAAACGAACTTAACAGTCAGGAAATGTCAGATTATTTAATAAATCTTACATCGAACTATCCAATCATATCAATTGAGGACGGATTAGCAGAGGACGACTGGGATGGATGGAAATATCTAACAGAAAAAATAGGAGATACTATTCAACTTGTAGGAGATGACTTATTTGTTACTCAAGAAAAAATCTTAGAAAAAGGAGTCGCTGATAGTTGTGCAAACTCAATCTTAGTTAAAGTGAATCAAGTTGGAAGTGTGAGTGAAACAATCAATACGATGACACTGGCCAAAGATAGCAACTATTCATCTATTGTTTCGCACAGATCGGGTGAAACAGAAGATACATTTATAAGTCATTTATGTGTCGGCACCTCAAGTGGACAAATAAAAACAGGTGCACCTGCGAGATCAGAAAGAACAGCAAAGTACAATGAGTTACTTCGAATTGGAGAAAAAATAGGTTTTGAACAATTCAATATTCAAGAATTGGGATATAGCAAATGATNAAACAGAATTTATTTTCAAAAATAATGTTTTTAATTACTTCTTTTATTTTTGTATTCTTTATTTTTGACACTTGGGAATTAAGTTTCAAAGATTATCAATCTCTACAATCACAGCTTGAAACACGGCAAGAACATGCAAATGATTTAAGAAATGAAATTAACTTTATTCAACAAAAAATTGATGATCTCGAAGATCCTGATAAGCTCGATATTATTTTGAGACAACATGGATATGGCCTGCCGGGAGAAAATATATATAGATTTAAAGTCCCAGAACCTGTCACACCTTTGGAAGAAACTCTTCAAAGCGAAAGAAGTAAAGGCCTTTTAGAATATGTTGTGGAGTTTATTGTCGGAACAAATAGTGACTAGTGAAAAGCAAATTGTTGAAATACAACTTAATAGAAANTTAAGAAGCGAAATAAAAGTAGCTGTTAAGTGTCATTTTGACCTTCCTGTCGTAGTTGATGTTCCAAAAAACCTTGATGATGGGACACCATTTCCAACCATGTTTTGGCTTACATGCCCAATGTATATAAAAAAAGTTAGCACTTTGGAGTCTCATGGAATGNTCAAAGAGCTGGATAACCAACTTANTAGCAATANGAAGCTTAGAAAATTGTGGTCAAAGAGACAAAAAAGTTATGAAAAAGAAAGAAATAGAAAGTATAAAANTGTAAATAATACAGTTTCTCCNATCGGAGGAGTNGGCGGTGCTGTAAATTCTATAAAATGTTTACATTCTCATTTAGCAGACGAATTAGTAACTGGAAAAAATATTGTAGGACAAATCGTTTTAGAGAATGTTGGAGGTTGTAATTGTAATGAACCTTGTGTGNTTGAGGGAACNAAGAATGATAACTGGCGATCTGAATGGTAGAAATTGGTGCAATTGACTGTGGTTCAAATTCAACAAGATTGCTCATATCTACAGTTGAAAATGGTAAGTTAGAAAATCTACATAAAGAGCATCAGGTTACGAGANTAAGTGACAACATTGATAAAACAGGTACGATTTCAGACGATTCAAAAAAAAGATTTTTTAAAGTACTNAGAAAATATATNAGAAAAATTGAAGAATATAAAGTACAAGAAGTTTTTTGTATCGGGACNGCTGTATTTAGNAATTCTAAGAATTCGGACGAAGTTATAGANGAGGTAAAAAAAAGGTTTAATTTAGAAATCAAGNTGATTTCTGGAGAAGAGGAAGGATTACTTACGAGTTTAGGAGTACAGTCATCTTTTGAAAATTTAGAAAATTATTTGATAGTAGATATTGGAGGCCAAAGTACAGAACTTATTACAGATATTGATCGTAAGTTAGATATTCAATCTGAGGATATTGGAGTCGTATCGATGAGTGAAAATTACTTTAATGAGAATCCTATCAACANTGACAAAGANGAAACTGCAATAAATTTTTTTNATGATATTTTTCATGATAAAGATTATGCNCATAGACAATTAATTGGCGTCTCTGGAACTTTTACATCTCTTGGCTCAATATATTTAAANCAAAAAATTTATGATGAAAATGAAATTGATAAAGTAATAATTTCTTATGACTCTGTTGAAAATATNTATGAAAATTTAAAAACATTGTCAGTACCANAAATAATAAGTACATATCCAAGTCTTGATCCAAAAAGAGCAGTGACTATAACTTCTGGATTATTTCTAGTAAAAAACTTGTTAAAAAAATATAAAATTACCCAACTAAAAGTTTCAAAAAGTGATATTTTAGAAGGGCTTATTCTAAAATATTTTTAGTTTGGNTGCCCGGGTGGCGGAATTGGTAGACGCGACGGACTTAAAATCCGTTATTCGAAAGGATGTGGGGGTTCGAGTCCCCCCTCGGGCACTGTTTTTCATACNTAANATGAATAAAAAAATCAACTTAAATNNCAAAAGTTTTGACTTNNTNATAGAAATNTCTGAATAAATTNAATATTCTAAATAATAGCTAAAAGTTATCCTAATTTTTAGCATACGTACGTATATATAAGGGAGATAAATAATGAGAAAGTCTATTTTTGGACTGTCTCTTCTAGCCTTAGCTTTAATCGCTGCAGCTTGTGGTGGTGGTAGCTTAGAGGGAGAAGAGGTTCTTGTATTTGGTGCCCCAGCAACTGATGGACCTGACGGTCAAGCTATTCAGATGGTGTTCGACGATGTTTACTGAAGAAACCGGAATTATAGCTACATACGTTGGTTCAGAGAACTTCGAATCAGAAGTTCAAGTTCAGCTTGAATCAGGAGATGTTCCTGACATTATCTATTGGCCTCAGCCAGGTGGTGTTGTTGATGCAGCTGAAAGAGGATTAATTGTTCCTCTTGAAGACTTAGGTATCGATATTGATGCTTATAAAGCAGCATACTCACCATATCTAGTGAGCCTAGGTACAGTTGATGGAGTTGTTTATGGTGGCGCTAACGCAGTTAACCTTAAGAGTATTGTTTGGTATCAACCAGCAGAATTTGAAAAAAGAGGATATGTAGTTCCAGAGACATGGGATGAAATGATTGCTCTTGCTGATCAAATTGTTGCTGATGGTATGAATCCATTCTGCTTTGGAATGTATTCAAACGGTGCTACAGGTTGGCTTGCAACTGACTGGATGGAAGATGTTATGCTTCGAACCGGTGGCGGAACTGCAACATATGATCAATGGGTAAATCATGAAATACCATTTAATGATCCAGTTGTAAAAAATGCTGCTGAGTACTTAAGTCAGATTATGCACACACCTGACTACGTTGTTGGTGGAACAGATGCAATTGTTTCCACATTCTTTGGAAATGCTCAGGACCCAATGTTTGAAAGAGATGCAGATGGTAACCCAGGTTGCTTAATGCACAGACAAGCATCATTCATTGTAGGTTTCTGGCCTGAAGAAGCTCAAGCAGGAGCAGGAACAGAAACAACTGTATTCCCGTTCCCAGTAATAGATCCAAGCCTTCCAAAGGCTGCTCTTGGTGGTGGTGACATGTTCGCTGCAACAAATGATAGAGAGGCAACTGCAGCTCTATTCGAGTATCTATTGCTTGATGATGAAGCATGGACACCTGTTGCAACTAACGCAGGCGGTCATGGATCAACACGTATTTCAGCTAACATTAATTTCGATACATCATTGTATGAAAAAGAAATTACTCGTGTTTTAGCTGAGACAATCAACGCAGCTTTAAGTGAAAATGCATTCAGATTTGATGCATCAGACTTGATGCCAGTTGAAATTGGTCAAGGTGCTTTCTGGACAGAAATGACAGAATTAGCAAGTAATGGCCCAGGTTATATCGATACTGCATTAGACAATATCGAAAATGCTTGGCCGTAAACCAAATTAAAAATTAAAGATATAGCCACCTACAAAGGTGGCTATATTTTTTGAAGGGACAAAATATAGCGTTTAAAATGATTACAAACGCTTTAAGGGGTTAAATATTAAAGAAAATAAATTATTTAATGTTGGAATTAGAGTTATCTCCTTAGGCATCTTTCCATTGTTTTGGTTCTTATCTCAAGCAATATTATTTAGAGAGCTTACTAGATATTTACCAAGGCCAGTATTGGTAATACTGGCAATTATTGTAGGCTCTACATTTATATTTTTGCTTTATTTGGGTATGAATAAATTAATTAATTATGCCCCAGAAAGATATCATGAAGGCCTCTATGGTGCAATGTTTGTAGGTCCAGCAATATTCCTGCTTGGGCTTTTTCTTTTTTATCCGGCTCTAAGGACAATTTACTTGAGCTTTTTTGATAAGAGAGGTAACAACTTTATCGGACTAGAGAATTATGCATGGTCTTTTTCAGACCAAGCTATGTTGATTACAATCCGAAATCAGGTAATTTGGCTTGTTGGTGTTGTTAGTTTAGTTATTTTATTTGGACTCGTTGTAGGTTATATTTCTGATAGATTAAAAAAAGGGGAAGCTTTTTTTAAATCAATAATTTTTATGCCAATGGCAATATCTGCAGTTGGTTCTAGTGCAATTTTTAAATTTATTTATGAATACAGACCTCCACCTTTAACACAGATTGGGTTAATAAATGGTTTGAGAGTCGGTGTTGGGACTGACATAAACGGAAACGAATGTGGAAATAATGTTGTTTTAGATGATGGTACTAAGCTTGACTACGTTAATGAAGGTTGTTTGAAGCCAATTGGCTGGATACAACAAAGAGACTTGACAAACCTGCCATCATTTGAAAACGTATCAAGTGGAGACTTTTTCTCAAACCTATTTGTTAACTTTCCTATTAATACAGTGCTATTGATGCTTGTTATGGTTTGGATGTTTACAGGATTTGCGATGGTAGTTTTTTCTGCAGCAATCAAAGCCATTCCTGGTGAAATAATCGAAGCTGGACAAATAGATGGTGCATCAGAAGGTAAAATATTTATGTCAATTGTAATTCCATATCTAAAAACTACAATTTTAGTTGTTGCAACCTATTTAACGGTTTCGGTTCTCAAAGCTTTTGACATCGTATATGTTACAACGAGAGGGGACTTTGAAACGAATTTATTAGCGGTAAAGATGTTAGATGAGTTCGCTAAATTTTTAAATCAAGGAAGGTCAGCAGCAGTAGCGGTAATTATATTTATCAGTGTGATCCCGATAATTATGTTAAATATAATAAGAAACAGACAGGAAGCTAAATCATGAATAATCAAGTACAAAAATGGTACGATAAACCAATTTCAAAAATTATTCTTGTATCTATATCACTAACTTGGGTATTACCTTATTTTGGATTTGTTTTGAGCTCATTCAGACCTGGAGATTCAATAAAAAGATTATCTTGGTGGAGTTCTATTGCAACTGGGGATTTCATCAGAGAGTTTACGTTTGAAAATTATTCAGAAATACTTTTTGCTGAAAATTTGAGTAGATCATTCTTTAATTCATTTGCAGTAACAATTCCGTCAACAATTATTCCAATTACGATTGCAGCTTTTGCAGCTTATGCTTTTGCTTTTATTGATTTTAAAGGAAAAGATATAGCGTTTTTATTTGTTGTCGCAATGATGATTGTTCCCCTTCAAATGTCATTGATACCATTAATTAAATTATTCAGTAAAGGGGCTGTTCTATTTGGAGTTACAGTAATACCTGAATTAAGTATCAATGGCACTTTCGTTGCTGTCTGGTTCGCTCATACAGGATTTGGGCTACCATTAGCGACTTTTTTATTAAGGGACTTTATGATGGGACTTCCTAAGAGTGTAATTGAGTCTGCAAAAATTGATGGAGCATCACATCTAACTACCTTTTTTCGTTTAGCGCTACCTCTCTCCGTTGCTGGTATTGCAGCCTTTGCAACGTTTCAGTTCCTATGGGTTTATAACGACTTTTTAGTAGCAAATGTATTTTTAGGTATTCGACCTCAAAATCTTGTTGTTACATCACATGTAGCACAGCTTACAGTTGGAAATTATGGTGAAGCGTGGCATTTGAGAACATCTGGTGCTGTAATTTCTATGATTGTTCCTTTAATCGTATTTTTTAGTCTGCAAAGATTTTTTATAAGAGGACTTATTGGAGGAGCAGTAAAGGGTTGAAACCCATAAAAATAATATTATTCATTTTTGTATTTTCATTTTGCTCACTCCTTCAAACCTATAATTACCAATTCAATATTGAGGATGAGATTAATATCTATGATGGAAAATTGTTAATAAATACAACTGAAAGCTCTTTCTTCACTGATTCAATAAATTTAAATATTCAAATATTTCCAAACAGTCCTGATGAAATTAATTATTATGTTTTGACTTTTGATATGAAATTTAGAGAGGACTATGAGAGTGATTTCGATGGAGTTTGTATTGGCCCAACTTGGGAGATGAATAAACCTGGTGAGTTAAAAATATTATTAAACAAAGAAAATAATTTTAAGTCAAGAGTTGATGGAAAGCTCCAAGAAGAATCACTACGAGATGGATGTAATAACTATATATATTATTTAAGATATTTTGAAGCAGTTCTGTCCAATGATAAGAAAATACTATACGGGGTGGCAACAGATTATGCAGAACTTTATCCAGATGCTCCATATTATTGGCTGTTAAATAAAAATAATGAAATTGAAAAAATTGGGTCTACTAACATAAAAAAATATAGTTTAAATTTTGAGTTGAGCAAATAAATGAAAA
>FUFK010042648.1_pt1 | contig 16153 bp, 26 predicted proteins | sample 1021851 | NCBI WGS metagenome assembly FUFK01 (sample SAMEA51879418, study PRJEB19060) | metagenome | reverse complement strand
TTTTAATAAGATCTTCAGCAATTTCATTTTGCTCTTTTAATTGCTGAGTTTGTTGATCTTCAATTTTCTTAGCATCAACTTCAGCTTTAAAAACTTTTGTAATTGTATCAATAATATATTTATTTGAACAATCATACTTTTTAGAAGTTGATTTAAAAAACTCTTGAATAACTTCTTCAATAGTCTTTTCTTTTGGTGTTTCATTTAACAATGCACCCATACCTCGAATTGTTCCAAATTTAATTGGCTTTTTCTTAGCATTACAATCTTCAATTTTCTTTTTAACAACTTTCTTAGAAGTTAATGGATTTTTACCTAATTTTCTATAAGCTGTTAAATGATTTGGTGAAGATTTTTTAACAACTTGGTAAAATTCTGAAGATTGTTTTTTTAATTCTTTTTCTAATTCAACTTTAAATTTAGTATCGTTAGCAATTGAAGATTTTTTTGCGTTATCATAACAAGTAAAATAAACAGCAGAAAAATCAATTAAATCTTCGTAAATCTCAATAGCTAATTTAGAATTAGATTTTTCAAAATTATTTTCTTTATTGATTAGCTTTAAAGTATTTTCAATATATTGTGTCATTTTTTTATCCTTTCATAATTAATTAAAATAACAGTTGATACTTGCAATTCTTATGCCAAAATCAAACGATCTTGAAATAATAAATATTTAATTTGTTTTTCTTCAATGATATTAATTTGAATATCAAATTTTTCATTGTTATTAATAGCATTGTAAAACTTTTTTAATTTATACATTGAAATATTATATTCGTTTGAAATTTTTCTTAACTTATCATTTAATTCAATACGATTATAAAATTCAATTTGATTTTTATTTAGTTTCATTTTTTTATCCTTTTATTTTTTACCAACTTGGTAAGNTTTAACTTATACGAAAATTATGCAATTACCATGCCAAGTTTATAAGCTGTCAAATTATTGACATGGCAGCTTTTTGACACTCCAAACTGTCAAATTCTTGACAAGGATAGTAGCAAGAATCGTGCCAACTTTTAAAATTATGTAAAAATAATTATATGCTCCTACTTTTCAAGTTGGCATAGATTTTGCTAATGCAAGGTTTATGCCAAGTATTACAAGGTAAACTGATACGATAACAGTTTTCATAATTCAAATTATGTAATAAAATCAATAACATTTTTTACCAACTTGGTAAAATTTGTAAATTTTGACGCAATCTGATCAAAATACTATCTTTTTTTGCCGTGCCATGCGACTGCCACACCCCCGTACCCACNTATGTATCATGTACNTATACACAGATTAGNTATTTTANGTGTAAACCACAATGATAACTGTNAATATGNTATACATAAGNANTGNNTTTTAAAGGGCGGGGCACAACACTTCTACTGTATTTGACTTTTAAATAAAAATATGATAAAACTAGTTACAATTATAATGTTAACATTTACAATGTTATATACAGTTATAATATAATAACATTTACAATGTAGTAAATCTTATAAGCCTCCCACGTAAATATACATATAACTTGACAATGAGGAAAAAATCCGTAAAACTATATGCAGGTAGTACGCTAGAAAGTTTCTATCGTGCTGTCCGTAATAATAAACTACATAAAATCCATATCCCCCATAGTGATGTCTACTACGTGAAAGCAGCAGTAGATGCTCATTTTAATAAATCATTTAGTTTAAAGCATGTTGAACGTGCCATGAAAGCTGAAGGTTGGAAGGATAAAGGTTAATGTTCGAGACATTTGTACTCGTGTGTTTGATTGGCAACACAAATATATGCCATACGCTATCTGATATACAAGGACCTTACGAAACAAAGAAGCAATGTGAGGTTAGAGCTTACGAAATAGCAGTAGATCTACCAGATTGGATGCCTAATTACGAAGCTGTTAAGTATAAATGCGTCAAATCAGATGGTACACCTGAAGGTAAGATGAAAATACTATGGCAACAAAACGTAAAAAGGGTGGATTAAAGGGTTTTACCCAAAAAAGTGGTGACATGCGACCCACAAAAAGTGGAGCAGGCATGACTGCAAAGGGTGTAGCCAAGTATCGTAGACAAAATCCCGGAAGTAAACTCAAAACAGCAGTAACAGAGAAGAAACCAACAGGCAAAAGAGCTGCAAGACGTAAATCTTTTTGTGCTAGGAGTGCAGGACAGATGAAAAAGTTCCCAAAAGCAGCAAAAAATCCAAATAGTAGATTAAGACAAGCTAGAAGACGATGGAGATGTTAATGACATTGGTAGAAGCACGTAAAATATTAGATGATTCTGAAAAACACAGCAAGGGTATAGTCGAAAAAGCCAAAGAAGTGATTCAAACATCTTTAAAAAGTAAAATAGAGGATACAAAAATGGAAAAAATGGAAAAATCTAAGATGGCATATGGTGGAACAGCGATGGGAAAAAAACACTTTTATGTTGCTGGAGGATCTGTTACACTAAATCCGGGATTAAAGGCACTACGTAAATCTAGTCCTGAAGCNTTTGCCAAGATTACNAAAGGCAAAACAATAAAGGGAGAATAANATGGCTAATAAGNTANATNTANNNGGNATAGATGANAAAGAGNTAATACAACTNGTTAANATGAAAATANAAAAATCNAAGAATNTTAGAGATACAAANAAAGCCATAGTTAATAATCTAAAAACTCAANTAAATAAAACTAAATTACCAAAAAACATTAACAAGAATATAGCTCAAAAAGTAGATGCTAAGTTATTAGCCAATGCTACGGTTGCTAGTAATCTTAAAAAAGCACAAAATGTTTTGAAAAATGAANTAAAAGCTCTCCCTAAAANGAAGCCTNACTTAATTAAAGTTGCCAACATCATGAAGAAAGATGCTANTATNGGANCAAAGAAAGTTAAGGCAACAGCAGCCAACACAAAAGATTATAACAAAACTTTAAANTTACAAAAGAAACTAATACGTATGGGAGCAAAGATAACAGCCGATGGCATAATGGGTCCTCGTACAAGAGCTGCCATACAAAAGTTTATGAAAAAGAAATCTGCTAGTCCTATAATGTCTAAGAGGACTAGTTCGATAAAGACTACCCCATCTAAATTTGGGGGTAGAATATCTATGTCTGCTAGATTAAAAGAGATAGATGATGAGAAGAAAAGAGCCAAGATGAAAGGTCTTAAAAGAAAGATTGTCACTATGGCTAAAGCTAAAAGAAAATAAGGAGACTTAAATATGCCAATGCATGGTAAGAAGAAAAAATCTAAAATGATGAGTAAGGGTGGTGCTACCAAGAAATCTAAAATGATGAGTAAGGGTGGTAAAGTGAAAATGATGTACGGGGGTACAGCAAAGAAAAAGTCTAAAATGATGTCAAGGGGTGGTGCGGCAAGACGTAGATAATGTCTTACCTAATNAGTAACGTACCACATTTCAAATGTTGGGTACGTAGAGAATTTACCTGCAATCACTCTAAGTATCATGGTGAGTTCCTTCACGCTTTAGCTTTCGCAGTTAACACAATACCTGATAGGTCACTAAGTTTCCAAGTCGTGTTCACAGGATGCGATGAAAAAGAAAATGTTCATGGTGGTGCGATGTGGGCAAGAATGCCGATACAAGCACTCGTAGCAGACATACCAGTAGACGAATGGGCAGAACCAATGGAAGATCATCTATGTCAACCGTGGGACTGCGAAGCTAGGCATCATTCAGTTATAGTTATGGATAGGGTTAGCTCTTCTCCGTGGCTATGCAAAATAGACAATAAATTTTTTACTGCAAAGTATTTATTTACTGTCGATTACACAGATAGCGATATAGCTGACGATCCAGCACAACATAAACAATCACATGTATTGTATTTATTAGATGCTGGTAAATGGACTGGTAACTTAGTTGCCTTGCCAAACAATAGAGTTAGAGCAACAAGTCCAGCACTATGGGTTACTGGAGAAGGTGCTCCTGATTTCGCACCATCGCAGTGGCTACATTCAGCAGAGGCACATGAGTCTTATTTAGATCCTTTTACAACTTTTAATAATTTATACGATGACACAAACAACAAGAAAAAGAAAAACAAAAAGAAATTATAAAAAGGAGTATCAGAATTATCATGGTAAGCCTGAACAAATTAAAAAGCGAGACAGCAGAAATGCTGCTCGTAATCTTCTGAAAAAGAAGGGGGTAAACGTAAAGGGGAAAGATGTAGCACACAAGAATGGTAATCCTAAAGATAATAGATTAGCAAACTTGACAACTAAATCTGCATCAAAGAATAGATCTTTTAGACGAACCCGTAAGGCTAAAAAAGTAAACCCAATGGCATAATTATGGCAAAAACAACTAAAAAGAAAACTACTAAAAAGAAATCTAAAAGCACAGTAAACAAAGCAGGTAATTATACTAAACCTGAAATGAGAAAACGTATCTTTAATAGAATTAAAGCAGGGGGCAAAGGTGGTGCTCCGGGACAATGGTCAGCTAGAAAAGCTCAGATGTTAGCAGTAGCTTATAAGAAAGCTGGTGGAGGCTATAGAGGATAATGCCACATTATACAAGACCTTTGAAAAATGTAATAGGAAAATTAAGGAAAGCGTCTAAGGCTCATGCAAGTCAAGCTAAAACTTTAACAAAGATTATGAAAGATCAAAAAAAGGGTTACAAGAAAGTTGTCAAGAAAAAAAAGAAGAGATCCTAAAGTTGGCACGGGTAAAAAGCCAAAAGGTAGCGACAGAAGACTGTACACGGATGAGAACCCTAAAGACACAGTTAGCATCAAGTTCGCCACCCCAGCCGATGCAAGAGCAACCGTTGCAAAAGTTAAAAAGATCAATAAGCCATATGCGAGAAAGATACAGATACTTACAGTCGGTGAGCAAAGAGCTAAAGTGATGGGCAAAACTGAAGTTGTGAATATCTTCAAAAGAGCTAAAGAAAGTTTAAAGAGAGCACATGAACGAAAAAAGAAAAAGGTGTGATACTTGTGAATGTTATGATTGTGATTGCGAAGATTGCAACTGTGACTGCCACAAAGAACAAGAAGAAGAGGTGTTAGGAGCACCAGTATGATTGAGTTTGTGTTAGTGTTTATGATGGGAATAAGAGTAATAGACCAAACACAAACCTTCCAAGATATCGATAGATGTTTATACTTTGCACAAAGATTACATAAACAACCACCAATACCACAAGAGGAAGGATCTACTTTACGTATAACTGCATATTGTAAACCCATAAGGAAAAGGTAAAATGTTAGCAGAACTAGCCGCAGCTAATGCTGCTTTCAGTGTCATAAAACAATTCGTGTCCAACGGAAAAGAACTAAGTGGGTGTGCTAAACATATAAGCGATTTTGTATTTTCAAAGGAAGAGATAGAGAAAAATCTGAAAAAGAAAAAAGCTAGAGGTGCAGGTGGTGCAGACTTAGATGAGTTCATGGCTCTTGAGCAGATAAGAGAAAAAGAAGAAGAACTCAAGAAGATGATGATTTATCTAGGCAGACCGGGACTTTGGCAAGATTGGCAGGCATTCCAAGCAGAGGCTCGTAAGTCAAGACGCTATCAAGAAAAGATGGAGCAAAAGCGTAAAGAAGAATTAATGGAATATTTAGGTTATGGAATAGCTGGTATAATTTTATTGTTTTTTGCAGGATTAATGGCTTGGTTTGTAGGTAAATGGGTAGGAAGATTTTAACACCTTGCATAGGTGTGTGTGAATTAAAAGATAATATTTGTATAGGATGTAAAAGAACTATAGAAGAGATAAAAGAAGCGTATGATAAATTGGTTAATAAACATTCTAAAGCACAATAGCAGAGTTGGTATAAGTTCTGCTAGAGAGTTAGCAAAACACAGACTTCATACTACTAAATATGAAGATTTGTGTATGTAGGATATGGTATGGCACTTAAAAAATCACAGAGGTCTCTAGTTGCATGGGGTAAACAAAAATGGAGAACGAAATCTGGTAAACCTAGTACACAAGGGTCAAAAGCAACAGGTGAGCGTTATTTACCTGAAAAAGCGATTAAGGCTCTTAGTGCCAGTGAATACGCCGCCTCTTCGGCTGCTAAACGCAAAGCGACTAGAAGAGGTAAACAATTTTCTAAACAGCCCAAGAAGATTGCAAAAAAAACGTCAAGATTTCGCAAGTTCTCATAAAAAAGGAAAGCAATCTAGGAAGGATTATTTAGAAGAATGGGCAAAAGAGGTATTGAATGATACAAGCATTAATAGGACCAATAGCAAATCTCGCAGGAACATGGTTTCAAAACAAAGTCGAAAAGACAAAAGCAGACGGACTCGCTAAAGTCGCAGAGGCTAAAGCTCGTGCTACTGTTGCAGAAAAGGTTGCAGCAGGTGAGGTCGCATGGGAAGGTAAGATGGCAGATGCTACAGTGGATAGCTGGAAAGACGAATTCGCCTTAGTTGTACTATTAGCTCCAGCGATACTAGTCTTCATTCCGGGCATGAGAGAGTACGTGCAAAGTGGATTTGAAGTATTAGCAACATTACCTGATTGGTATCAATATCTTTTATATATTGCAATCTCTGCATCTTTTGGTATAAAAGGTGTAGGTCAAGCAGCAAAGATGTTAAAAAGAAAATGACACGTAAGGCACAAATCTATTTAAAATTATCTTCTTTCATATGTAAAATTGGTAATTACTTTTGGCACAAACACGTTAATGAAATACGTAAACAACAACTAGAACTAGGTATTAAAAAATGAATTTGATGAAACTCCAAGATGAAATAGCCGATGATGAGGGAATAAAATATGAGTTGTATTTATGTTCAGAAGGGCATTTAACTGGCGGCATCGGGCATCTTATTACAGAGTGGGATGTAGATTACTATGGTAAACCTATAGGATATCCTGTGCCAAACGAACAAGTTAATGATTGGTTTGAGAGAGATATAAGTATTGCTATAAATGACTGTAAACAGATATTCAATAATTTTGATTCTTTGCCTGAAGAGATACAAAGAGTGTTGGCAAATATGTCTTTTCAATTAGGGAGACCAACTCTAAGTAAATTTAAGAACATGATTGCTGCTGTGCACAATGAAGACTATCAAGAAATGGCAAATCAAATGGAAGACTCACGTTGGTTTAGACAAACTCCAAACAGAGCACAACGTCTAATAGACAGAGTTTTAACACAGGGGATACCACATTGAGCAGAGAACTAACAGACAGACAAAAAACATTTTTGCAAGTTCTGTTTGACGGAGCAGGTGGAGATATAGTACAAGCTAAAATACTTGCAGGTTATTCAGAGAACTCATCAACGTCAGACATTGTGAACTCGCTAAGAAAAGAGATAATGGAAGCTACAGAATTATATATGGCTAGAAACGCACCNAANGCTGCTGTGGCTATGGTNAGTGGTGTAGATGATCCTACACAGCTAGGNATAAGAGATAGACTATCTGCATCAAAAGAATTATTAGATAGAGTTGGNTTANTTAAAACNGAGAAAGTACAAGTAGAGGCATCAGGTGGGGTTATGCTATTACCACCGAAGAAACAATAATGCCACCTAAGATACTAAAAAGATTAGTGACTCAACTTATGAATGATGGCTATGACAAGGGAGCTGCCTTTGCTATAGCTACTAAAAGTTTACAGAAGAGTGGCAACTTAAAAAAGGGGACACAAAAAGCAACCCCAAAAGGCAAAGCTCAAGGAAGGAAAACACCAGCACGAAGAGCAAAAGAGAGAGCAGCTAAAAAAGCAAATAGAAAGCCATCGGATTATACTTATAACAAGAAGACTAACACAGCGAAATTAAAAAAGAAATAATGGACAGAAGTTTAGGAAAGTGGAAGTTACCACAACCAACAGATTTAAAAGACGAAGAACAAAAAGAGTGGATACAGATACCACGTATAGCTAGAACGATACCGTTTGGTTATAAAATAAATGAAGAGGATTCTGAGTTACTTGATCCAATACCTTACGAGCTAGAGGCAATAGAATTAGCTAGGAAGTATGTGAATCAATATTCCTACAGACAAGTTGCTAATTGGCTCACAAAGAAAACAGGTAGAGATATATCTCATACAGGATTAAGAAAAAGATTGATACATGAGCGACATCGTAAGAACAAAGCTAGAACTCTTAGAAAATGGTCCGAGTATGCCGAGAAAGCAATCCAAAAGGCGAAAGAGATCGAAGAAGGTAGAGTCGGAGCAAGAGCATAAAGTTAACATAGAACCTATTGAGGAAGTACCAGTTGAAGAACAAAATGTGGTATTTAGACCAAACGAAGGTCCTCAGACAGAGTTCTTAGCATCACCAGAAAGAGAAGTCTTATATGGTGGTAGTGCAGGTGGTGGTAAGTCGTATGCCATGTTAGCAGATCCATTACGATATATGGGTCACCCACAGTTTAGTGGTTTGTTATTACGACACACGACAGAAGAACTAAGAGAACTAGTTTGGAAGTCAAGAGAATTATATCCTCTTATATACAAAGGGATAAAATGGTCGGAAAGAAAGATGCAATGGGTAGCACCTTCGGGTGCAAGACTATGGATGTCATACCTAGACCGAGATGATGATGTACTAAGATATCAAGGTTTAGCCTTTAGTTGGATAGGCTTTGACGAATTAACACAATGGGCAACACCGTTTGCTTGGAACTACATGAGGTCACGATTACGTTCTACTGCTCCTGATTTACCAGTGTATATGAGAGCAACAACGAACCCCGGAGGTCCGGGACATCAATGGGTTAANAANATGTTTATTGACCCAGCACCTTATGGAAGAGCATTTGATGCCACAAACATTGATACAGGGAAAGTCCTTAAATACCCTGAAGGACACGATAAAGCAGGTCAGTCACTATTTAAGAGAAGATTCATACCTGCTAGATTATCTGATAATCCATATCTGTCAAGTCAGGGAGACTACGAAGCAATGCTTCTTTCCTTACCTGAACACCAACGAAAGCAGTTGCTTGAAGGTGATTGGGATATTAAAGAAGGTGCTGCTTTTACTGAGTTTANTAGGGANNATCANGTTATTGAACCTTTTGATGTTCCACGAAATTGGGTTAAGTTTCGTGCTTGTGANTACGGTTATGGNTCTTATAGTGCTGTGTTGTGGTTTGCTGTTTCTCCAAGTGAGCAACTTATTGTATATAGAGAGTTGTATGTTAGCAAAGTCCTTGCCACAGATTTGGCAGATATGATAAATGAATTAGAAGCAGAAGACGGTAACATTAAATACGGAGTATTAGATAGCTCTCTTTGGCACAAACGTGGAGATACAGGACCTTCACTNGCAGANCAGATGATACAAAGAGGATGNAGATGGAGACCGTCAGACAGAAGTAGAGGNAGTCGTGTATCAGGAAAGAATGAGATACANAGAAGATTNCANATAGANGANATNACAGAAGAGCCTAGANTAGTGTTTTTTAATACNTGTACAAATACAATCTCACAGATACCTGCTATTCCATTGGATAAGAAGAATCCAGAAGATGTGGACACAAGAGCAGAAGATCATATCTACGATGCATTAAGATATGGTGTAATGACTAGACCTAGATTTAGCATATTTGATTATGATCCTATAGGTAGACCATCACAAGGTATGCCTATAGCCGATGCAACATTTGGATATTAATATGGCAGAAGAAGATATTCCTGTAGAATTAGAATCAGTATCACTAGANGACACNGATGATTCTACAGTAGCAGATGCAAAACCTAATAATATAATACCATACATAATGGAAAAGTATTATCGTGCAGATGACTATAGAGAACAAGATGAACAGAGATGGCTAAGAGCATACAGAAACTACAGAGGATTGTATGGCTCTGATGTGCAGTTTACAGAAGCAGAAAAATCTAGAGTATTTATAAAGGTTACGAAGACTAAGACATTAGCAGCATACGGTCAAATAGTAGATGTGTTGTTTGCTAATAATAAGTTTCCGTTGAGTGTTGATCCAACGGAGTTACCAGAAGGAGTAGCAAAAGATGTCAGCTTTGATCCGAAAGAACCTCAAGAGATCCGTGATATGGNNATGGAGTCACCTTACGGTTTCCGTGGCGATGGTATGGAGTTTCCTAAAGGAGCAACTGAAAAAAGCCTACAAGAAAGGCTTGGTCCTTTGCAAGAGAAGTTGCAAAATGTTGAAGGACTTAAAGAAGAAGTAGGTAAAACACCATCAGCAGTTACATTTAGTCCAGCCATGATTGCGGCAAAAGCTATGGAAAAGAAGATCATGGATCAGCTAGATGAGTCAGGTGCTAATAAACATTTAAGAAGCACAGCGTTTGAGATGGCTTTGTTTGGTACTGGTGTGATGAAAGGACCTTTTGCAGTAGACAAAGAGTATCCTAATTGGGGTGATGATGGTAATTATGATCCTACATTCAAAACAATACCACAAGTTAATCATGTATCAGTGTGGGACTTTTATCCTGACCCTGANTCTACAAACATGGATGATGCACAATACGTGATTGAGAGACANAAGATGTCAAGATCACAGATACGTTCTTTGAAGAAGAGACCACATTTTAGAGAGCAAGTCATAGAAGATGCAATAGCTGCAGGAGAGAACTATACAAAGAAATCATGGGAAGATGACTTAGCAGATTACGCATCTGAACATGAGATAGAGAGATATGAAGTTCTTGAGTATTGGGGTAACTGTGACGTAGATATCCTTTTAGAACAAGATATTGAAATACCAAAAGAATTACAATCTTTAGATGAGATACANATNAATGCATGGATATGTAATGGNAAGTTANTAAGAATGGTAATNAACCCATTTAAACCTGCTAGAATACCATANATGGCNGCACCNTATGAGTTNAANCCATACTCTTTCTTTGGTGTTGGTGTAGCNGAGAANATGGATGANACACAAACATTGATGAACGGTTTTATGAGAATGGCAGTGGANAANGCTGTATTGTCAGGTAACTTACTNATAGAAGTTGATGANACTAACTTAGTGCCGGGTCAAGACTTATCTGTCTATCCGGGAAAAGTGTTTAGAAGACAAGGTGGTGCTCCGGGACAAGCATTGTTTGGTACAAAGTTTCCTAATGTTGCTGCAGAGAACATGCAGTTGTTTGATAAAGCAAGACAGTTGGCAGATGAGAGTACAGGTATGCCATCGTTTGCTCACGGACAAACTGGTATAACTGGAGTAGGTAGAACTGCTTCGGGTATATCTATGCTTATGAACGCAGCGGCGGGTAGTATTAAAACTGTTATAAAGAATGTAGATGACTATCTTCTAAAACCATTAGGAGAGGGTTTGTTTAAATTTAATATGCAGTTTGATTATGATCCAAAGATNAANGGNGATTTAGAAGTTAAGGCTAGAGGCACAGAAAGTCTCATGGCAAACGAAGTAAGATCACAAAGACTTATGCAGTTCTTACAAGTATCTTCTAACCCAGCACTTGCACCTTTTGCAAAGTTTCAGTATATAATACGTGAAATAGCAAAAGCTATGGATTTAGACCCTGATAAAGTAACTAACAATATGGATGAGGCAGCTTTACAAGCAGAGCTTATGAAAGACTTTAGAGCACCTCAACAAGAACAAGCTCAACCACAACCACCCGCAGGAGTAGATCCTAGTGATCCTACAGGTTCAGGTGGTGGCACGATAGGTACTGGTATAGCACCTACACCTCAAGAGCAAGGATTTACAGGAAGGTCACAAGTTGGACAACAGCAACCACAAGCAGATACGCAGCCGACTCAAGACGTTGGTGAACAACCCCAANTTAATCAACCNCTTCAATGATTATTTGGATTATAANATAGACGAACAACACAAAATAATGGAACAGTCAGATGACGTTATATCCATACACAGAGCACAAGGATATATAATGGCATTGAAAAGATTAAAGATGTTAAGAGATGAAGTAAATGCAGAATGATCTTAGTCAGCAAATGATTAACTTACTTGAGAAAGAGGAGTTGCCCTACGCAGATGATGCATCTTCATCTACATCAAGATTTAGAGGTTTACCCAAAAGTAAAAAGTTTTTTCCTGAAGAATCTATAAATTTATTAGAAAGATATAAGCCTGAGATAAGAGAAAAAAGAATAGCTGATAGATTTCAAGAAAACATTGAAACAGCTAAAACTATGGGTACGGGTTTACTAACAGGTACACTTGCCTTACCATCTGATGTAATAGAAGGTGTTAATTTTGTAAATGATTATCTAGCAGAACAAGGTAGTCCTAAAGCATTATTATTTAAAGATGCCCTAAATAAAGTTAGAGATAGATATGGCAGAGATGCGTTTGATAAGAAGTTTACTGAAATAACTGGCATAAAGTCTGATGGCACAAATGTAGATCAAATTATAGGTGAAGTGTTTTCCCCCATAGGAGCAACGATAAAGGTTGGATCAAAAGTAACAGAGGGGGGTGTAAAGTTATACGACTTTTTACAAGAAGCGTTTAATTTACAAACACAGATGTTAAAAGGAGATGGTCTTACAAAAAGTCCTCAACTAGTTGAAGGTGTTTTAGATAACGCTCCTGAAGGCTTAAATTTAGCAACAAAAGATCAAAAGATTATAGCTTCTCTTGCAGAGGCAGCTAAAACATCTAAGGTAGTAAATGTTGAAGANCCTAATAGACCTTTAATAAATCCAAGTGTCATAGCACCAAACGCAGAAGAGGTTCAAGGTTTTTATGATATCGAAGCTCAATATCTAAGAAGTAAAGGTTTAAAACCTATAAGAAGTGCAACGGTAGCAGATCCATCGGGCATGACACCAAAGTCAGAGATAGCAAAAACAAAAGATAAAGTTTCTGAGAAAAATTATGAACAATTAACATTAAAACAAAAACAAGAGTTATATAGATTATCAGGTGGCATATACAGAGGCAAAGACGGTAAGCTGCGTAAGAGAGTAGATACAAGACCAGCAAATTTAACTAACTTATCTAAACTATTTGCTATAGGGGAGGCTACCATACCCGAAGGAGCAACATTAAAAAACTTTATAGATTTTCAAGACATATTTAAAAATTTTAAAAACAGAAAAGGATTTGTAGATATTGAAAATATAAAGGTTAGATATAGGGTTAGAAAAGACGGAGACACAACTAGTGCTGGTTATATACGCTCTGATGAGAATGGTGATGAGATAATAATCTTAACTACACCTCCCGAAGTACAATTTGGTGTGCCTATCAATGCTTCTTTGAGAGAGCAGTTTTTTAGAGAACAATTACTTCACGAATTACAACATGCAATTCAAAGCCGAGAGGGGTTTGTTAATGGCTCTAGTTCACAGGCATTTTATCCTCAAAATTATTTTCAGAATAAGTATGCTACAATAGAAAGAGACTTAATAATACCAAAAGAAAATTATTTTTTAGCAGAAGGTGCAAAGGCTGATCCCGAAGCAAAAAGACTTTTTAGTCTAGTGCAAGAGGCTATAATAAGAAGAGAGGCTAAAATTGCTTCGGGAGATAAAAATTATTTTTTATATACAGGACCTAACAAGTTATTTGATGAAATAAAAGTCGGAACGAATGTAGATGGTGCTCAAGTGACAGCAGAAGAAATTAAAAAAATGGAAATTTTTTACAACCGACTTAGTAAAAAAGGACAACTCGACACACAAGAATTTAGGAATCATATAAAGGGATTAATAAATAGAAAAGTTGAGCTAACTAAAGAATTTAAAAAGATAGAGAATGAAGCAATAGATAATTATTTTAGAGTGTATGGAGAACAAGAGGGATATTCTACTAAACTTTATGATCGATTAAAGGAAGGTTATGGGGTAGACATAACACCACCTAAAAGTAGTTTATTATTTGGAGAGAGGAATCTAGACAAAGCAAATAGAATCATAGATGAGAATGCTGATATGTACACAGTAAGAGAAGACAAAACTGAGGATATATTAGAAATGAAACCTCCTGTTACTGTAAAAGATAAAAATATACAAGAATCAATAAATCTCCCTAAGTTTTATATGGGGGAAAAGGGTATCACAAATAATTTAGAGTCTTTTGTAAAGATAGATGATTTTAAAAATGCAGACAATGCATTACTAGAAAGATTTAATGATAACGCATTTTCTATATCTGATAAGTTTAGAGATAATTTAGAAAAATCAAATTTACCAATAGAAAGAAAAAATAAAGTAGAAATTCAATTTGATAAAAGGTTTAAAAATTTTGATGAAGAATTTCAAAGAAGAAAGAAAAATTACTCAGCCATGTATGATGAGATAAAAAAGTATAAAGAAACATTAAACAATGAAGATTCTGAAAAGTTTACTCAAGCATTTGATTCTGCTTACAATAACGCAGCAGAATCTATAGCAGAAAATCCCGATAACATTTTTGGAGAGGGAGCTACTTTAGAAGAGCTGCAAAAAAACATGGTTGAAGGCAATTTAATTCATGATCAATTTTTCTTTGGTAGTTTGTATGATAATCTAATAAATATAGACGCAGACAACGCTGCATCATTTGTAGCTAGTTTATTTGAAAAATATCGATAACGGAGATACAATATGAAACAAATGGGGAAACAAATGGAACTATTCCAAGAGGGTGGACTCAAAGATGAGGGTGGCACAAAAGATCCAGTATCAGGTAATGATGTACCTCCGGGAGCTACACAAGAAGAAGTGAGAGATGATATACCAGCACAATTAAGTGAGGGAGAGTTTGTGTTTCCTGCAGATGTTGTAAGATATATTGGTTTAGAAAAGTTGATGAGAATGAGACAAGAAGCAAAGATGGGTCTCAAGATGATGGAAGAGATGGGGCAAATGGGTAATGCAGATGAAGCAACTATACCCGACGATATACCTTTTAGTGTTATAGATATACAAATAGCAGAAGGTGACGATGATGACGATGAAGTAGAGAAAAGGGCAGAGGGTGGAGTAATAGAAGCCGCTAACGGTTTTGCAGGTACAACAACAACAACTAATCCTTTACAAACAAGACAGTCAAGTATGACAGCATCACCTACAGGATTAAAGACAGCATATACTGCTCCTATAATACCAACAGCGACAGTTGCTCCTACGGGTGGGTTTCAATATAAAAGTCCTATAGAGCCTACTCAAAAGGCTACATTTAAAGGTTTATTTGGTGGTGATGAGTTGACACAAGGACCTGATGAGTATAGAACATACGTAAATGACTCAGGTGCAGAGATACAGATACCATTTAAGAATGGAAAGATATTAACAGGTTTTAGTGTACCACAAGGTTTTAAACCACAGACAGATGATCCAAGAGATACTAAGATACAAACAGCAAAAACTAAGACTGCTAGAGTAGAGCAAGAGACTGGTGGTGATGATGGTGATAGTGAATTAGGGGATCTTGGTGGAGCTAGAACAACTATAGGTGGAGTAGAGTATGCTGTGCAATATAACCTTGATGGAACAGTGGGATTACAAAGTTTAAGTGATTATAGAAACACAGGTCAAGTTAATTTTAAAACTGCAACTCCAGATATAGCTGATAAGGTCAAAACACAAACCAAAGGTCAAATAGCACAATTAGCATACATGGCTGCACCACAAGTTAAACTAGCAGTTGAGTTGGCTAGAAAAGCAGGAGTAAAGATACCGGGCAGAGATAAATTAGATCAACTAATTAAGAATGCAAATGATGCAACAACAGAGTTAGATAATCTTAACATATCAAGTATGGGTCTAGAAGATCTTACTAAAGAGCAAATGGAAACATTTGGTGATCGTGAAGACAGATTTAGTGAGGCACAAGCCTCAAGAATAGCTAGAGAAGCTGAAAGGGAAAAACAAAAAAAAGAAGCACTTGAAATAATGGCGGCAGATAGAAGACGAAAAGCCATAGATGAAGCCGAAAGAAAACGAGCCGCTGAAAGAATAGCTAAAAACAAAGCTGCACAAGAGAAAGCTCAAAGAGAAGACAGAATAACAGGTAGAGAAGCAGGTATGTCTATGGGTGATGATGGTGGACAAGATAACTTCTCTGGATCTGATGCTTCACAAGCACCTTCAGGCATGGGTGGTATGGGTGACGTAGGATACTCTACTGCTGTGGGTGGTTTTATACCTAAACTTAAAAAGAAACCTAAGACTAAGAAGATGAAGCGAGGTGGATTAGCTTCTAAATAAATATCCACATACTA
>FUFK010047897.1_pt1 | contig 16162 bp, 21 predicted proteins | sample 1021851 | NCBI WGS metagenome assembly FUFK01 (sample SAMEA51879418, study PRJEB19060) | metagenome | reverse complement strand
ATGACTAATTATGGCTACTAGAAAAGAAGTTGCAGAACATTTAGACCTAAGTTTGGTTTCTATNAGCCAATTGATACAAAAAGGTGTCTTAGATGTTAAACAAGGTAGAAATCCAATGGATTTGGATTTATGTCGTAGAAATTACATAAATTATCTTAGGCAATTAGGTGGTTACAACAAAAGAAGTGGTTCTGGTGACATTGCTGAAGAAAAAACACGATTAACCAAAGCTCAAGCTGACAAAGCAGAGTTAGAAGTGTCTGAATTAGAAGCAGAACTNATACCAGCTTCACTTGTACAATCAACTTGGACAGATTATATTGCTAATGTTCGAGCCAAATTATTAGCTTTACCATCAAGAGTTGCACATTTAGTAATTACAACTGACAAATATGTTGAAGCAGAACAAATTATAAAAGAACAAGTTTATGAATCTTTGCAAGAATTAGCAGAAAATGGAATACCAGCAAAATATCGACAACGTCATAACAGCAATCAATCAGATTTGGAAACCACCACCAAATCTTAAAATATCTGATTGGGCAGATAAATATAGAAAACTATCACCTGAATCTTCTGCTGAAGCTGGTCAATGGCGAACTGATCGTGCTTCTTATCAAAAAGAGATAATGGATGTTTTCAATGATCCTGATATTCAAAGAATTGTCGTAATGACTTCATCGCAAGTAGGTAAAACAGAAATCATTCTCAATACAATTGGCTATTATGTAGATCAAGATCCTTCTCCAATGATGATTGTGCAACCAACTTTACAAATGGGTCAAGCATTTAGTAAAGATCGTTTATCTGCCATGATTCGTGATACTGAAAAGATAAATGACTGTTTCAAAGAAGCCAGAACTAGAGATTCAGGTAATACTGTTTTACATAAAAAATTTGCTGGTGGTCATTTGACAATCGTTGGTTCTAATTCTGCATCTGGTTTAGCATCAAGACCAATTAGAATTTTACTTTTAGATGAAGTTGATAGATACGAAGCTAGTGCTGGTACTGAAGGTGATCCAACAGAATTAGCAATAGCAAGAACCAAGACCTTTTGGAATCGTAAAATTTATATGTGTTCAACACCAACCATTAAGGGTCTATCAAGAATTGAACAAGCATTTTTAGAATCCGATCAACGCTATTACTATGTGCCTTGTCCAGAATGCAATCACAAACAAGTATTAAAATGGAAAAATGTAATATGGGAAGAAGATAAACCTGAAACAGCTAAATATTGTTGTGAAGAATGTGGTTCGATTATTGAAGAATCTAAAAAGCAATGGATGATTAAAAATGGAGAATGGATTGCAACCAAACCTTCAGTCAATACTGCTGGATTTCATATTTCCGAATTGTATTCTGTTTGGTCAACGTGGGCAGATATGGCAATAGCATTTTTAGAAGCTAAGAAACAACCTGAAATGTTAAAGACTTGGATCAATACTGCTCTTGGCGAATCTTGGGAAGAACAAGGTGATGCAGTTGAGTATGAAACATTATTAGAACGTAGATTGAATTATGATCCAACAGCTATACCAGAAGATGTCTTAGTCTTAGTTGCTGGTGTTGATACACAAAAAGATAGATTGGAATTACAGTTAGTCGGTTTTGGCAAGAACTACGAATGTTGGGTAATAGATTATAAAATCTTTTGGGGTGATCCAAATGCTGCTAATGTTTGGACAGAGTTAGATAATTATTTAAAGAAAAGATTTAAAACAGAATCAAACAGAATCTTACCTATCTCTTGTACTTGCATTGACTCAGGTGGACACCATACTCAACAAGTCTATTATTTTACCAAACCAAGACAAGCCAGAAGAATTTTTGCTATCAAAGGTGCAAGTCAAGCTAATAAGCCAATTGCAAATAGACCAACTTATGTTGGTAAAAACAAAGCAGTCTTATATCCAGTTGGTACTGATACAGCTAAAGAAGCAATCTTTGCTAGATTATCTGCTGATCCTGAAAACACCACAATACATTTTGCAGCAGATATAGATGAAGAATATTTTAAACAACTTACAGCAGAAAAAAGAATTACAAAATATGTCAGAGGTAAACCTACTATGGTTTGGAAACAAATAAGAGATCGGAATGAGGCATTAGATACTTTGGTTTATTGCTTTGCAGCAATTTATATCTTGAATCCAAACTTTGATGTTTTAGAAGAAAAAACACTTACAAGTGAAACTAGACCACCTGAACCAAAAAGAAAACAAAGATTGCCAATTGATCGTGGCAGAGGAAATTTTGCTAATAGTTGGAAATAAAAAAAAGCCACCTATATAGGTGGCTCTTTTTTCAAGAAGTTTTAGTTAAGCCAAATAGTAATGTTATCTTCAAACACATGGACATAAACACTATGACCACATTTTTTTTCTTCATGTCCACATTCTAGTTTGGCTGCTTCATATTTTGAACCTTCTGTAGCCCACTCCTTAAGTTGTTTCATACTTACAGGAAAACTAAGATGAGCAGTAGAGTGATATTGTCTATCTGTTTTGAACTCTTGATTAGATACATCAAAACCGTGTGCTTTACTCCATAAACTACATACAACTTTACATTTTTCATAACCAAAGTCTTTGTAGTTTCTTTTGACCTGTTTTATCCATTTCTCAATGTCTTTTGCTGGTGCAAAAAAATCAAAACAAGATGATGATTTTTTTCTCAATGAACTCCACTCTTCTTTTTGCTCTTTAGTCATTTGATCAAAACCACCTGTTTTTTTGTAAAGATCATTAGATGCATTTTTGTAAAAAGCATACTTTTGTCTCAAACTGTTTAGGTCTGGTGCATCTTGATGATATTCTTTTTCTATTTCTATTATAAATTTCATAATTTTCTCCTTTTTTATAAATTATGATAAATATATTACAGATACTATTATAAATTACAAGTATTATTTTAATTTTTTTTTAATAAATTTAATTACCAGAATCATACTCTTTGAGTGCTTTCCAATATTTTTTTAAATTTTCAATTAGTTTTTTTCTTATTAAAGTCATTACATTAGGATAATAATTATCTATGTAGATAATAAAAGCACATAAACCTAAAATATAAACTAAATAAAAATCATCCATAATTTGTAAAAATTTAATTNAATTAGATTATATAATTTCAATCTTATTTTATATAGAGATATAAGGTATAATTCGATTTACATATATCTAAAATTAATGAGGTTTTTGCTTGAGCAACTTATTTGATTCTTCTAACTTTCCAACTACAGAACCAGTTGAATTACAGCTTGGTGACTTTTGGGCTTGGAAACGTACAGATTTATCTACAGATTATCCAACAGCATCTTATGCTTTGTCTTATGAATTTAATCTAATTGATGGTTCTACTGCTGCTAATTTTACTTTGACAGCTACTGAAGCAAATGATGAATATATTATTTCAACATCAAGCACAACTTCTTTTACCAAAGGTAGGTACAACTGGATTGGTTACATAACTAGATCATCTGATTCTGCCAGAATAAAAATTGGTGAAGGTTACACAGAGATACAAGATAATTATGCAACTACAACAGCTTCTGTTAGAAGTCATGCAAAAATTGTTTTAGATGCAATTGAAGCTGTCATTGAGAACCGTGCAACTATGGATCAAAGTTCAATGTCTATAGCTGGTCGGTCTTTATCAAGATTATCTGTTGATGAATTAATGACCTTTCGTGATAGATACAAAACAGAATATTTAAAAGAAGTTAAAATGGCAAGAATCAAAAACAATAGGGGGTCAGGCAATACTGTAAAAGTAAAATTTGGCTCAACAGAAACATTTAATCCAACTGACTATACATAATGGCTTGGTACGATAATTTATTAGGTAGAAAACCTAAAAAGAAATTTAGCTTCAAAAGAAGTTATCAAGGTGCAAACACTGGTAGATTGTTTGCTGACTTTTTAACTTCATCTACTTCTGCTGATGCAGAAATAAAAGACAACATAAGAATACTTAGAGATCGTGCTAGAGAGCTATCAAGAAATGATCCTTATATTGCAAGATACTTAAATTTAATGGTTTCAAATGTTATTGGTAAGCATGGGATTAGAATTTCATCCAAAGCTAGAAATGACGATCAATCATTAGACATTGGTGCTAATTTATTAATTGAGAGAGCTTGGAAAGAATGGACACAACTCGGCAACTGTACTGCTAATGGTAGATTGTCTTTTACTGATTGTCAGAAAATATTTGTTGAATCATTAGCAAGGGATGGCGAAGTTTTAATTAGAAAAATAAAAAATCCAAACAGTCCTTTTGGTTTCCAAATACAATTTTTAGAAGCAGATCATTTAGATGAAAAGAAAAATGATATAGGTCGTAATGGCAATAAAATTAAAATGGGTGTTGAAGTTGATGCTAACGATAAACCAGTTGCTTACCATTTATATAAAAATCATCCTTATGACAAAACTTATAACAATCAAAATGCTTATATTAGAGTTCCAGCAGATGAAATAATTCATGCTTATCTACCAACTAGAGCAGAACAAACTAGAGGAGTTTCTTTTATTGCTCAAGTAATGAGTAATGTAAAAATGCTCAATGGCTACTTAGAAGCAGAAATAGTAGCAGCTAGAGTTGGTGCTTCTAAAATGGGTTTCTTTGTTTCTACNGATGGTGACTCATACGTTGGTGATTCNGAAATGGAAGATACTTACAATCCAGTTACTAATGCTAACGCTGGTACTTTTGAACAATTACCAGCTGGAATGGATTTCAAAGCATTTGATCCAAACCATCCAACATCTGCTTTTGAATCTTTTACTACATCGGTACTAAGATCAATCGCTTCTGGTTTGAATATTTCTTATCATGCTTTGTCTAACGATTTGACCAGTGTTAACTATTCTTCAATCAGACAAGGTGCTTTAGAAGATCGTTCTATGTTTCAAATATATCAACAATTTGTTGTTGAACATTTCATTGATCCAGTCTTTAAGTCTTGGTTGGAAATGGCAATCTCAAGTGGTTACATAAATTTACCAATAGCTAAATACGATAAATTTGCTAGAGCAATAAATTACATACCAAGAAGTTTTCAATGGATTGATCCATTGAAAGAAATGCAATCTAGTGTTTTAGGTTTGCAAAATGGTACATTGACTTATTCAGATATATCTGCTGCTTATGGTCGTGATACTGAAGAACTATTTGAACAACATCAAAAAGAAGTAGAGTTAGCTAAACAATATGGTATTGAAATAGCATATCAACCTTTTGGTACTAAGTTACCAGTTGAAGCAAATATTCAAGGTGGGGATGATGAGTAAGCACGATCTAACAGATTTCCCAACCAAAGGTGAAGATAAAAAAATATCTTTACGAAATTCTAATTATCCACAATTTGATTATGATTTTATTGCTGGGGTCAAAGAAAACGATAATGACATATACAAAGCTGGTGGTAACATCAGAGGTAATGAAGCATTTAATCTTTGGACAAAAGCTAGAAATGGTGAAGAAACAGAAGGTGTGCTTTCTTGGATCAAAGAACGAGAAGCATGGGTTGCTAGACATTTTGAAGATGGCAGTCAATTTAAATCAGGTGAAAAAAAAGCAAGACCATCAAATATTGCTGGTGTCATTGCTCAAATGAAGTGGGGAGTTATAGGAACTCTTGGTGAACAAAGAATGAAAGATGTTGTTTTAGAAGCTATAAAATATAGAGAAGGCAAAGAATCAGGTTCAGCTAGTCAAGCCCAACAAGACAGACAAGTTTCAGATGCTGTCGAAAAAGGTTTGCGAGAAAAAGTTAAAGAACATAATGAAGAAGTTAATAATGCAGCTTCTAAAAGAACAACTTANAGAGTATTACTTGCAGTATTTGAAAGAGGGATTGGTGCTTACAAAACTAATCCAGCTTCAGTTAGACCAAACGTAGGTTCTGCCGAACAATGGGCGTATGCAAGAGTAAACAGTTTTCTTTTCGCTTTGCGAAATGGAAGATTTCAAGGTGGCAAACACGATCAAGATTTGCTCCCTGAAAGACATCCTTTATCAACTAAAAATAAAGAGGAAAAAATTATGGATATTGAAAAAGAAGATAGACATATCCTTAATGTTTCTGAAACTGACAATAGTGTTATTGTTGAGTTCAAAAAGGTTGAGGATGATTCTGAAGAGATGGAAATGGAGATGACAGAGGAAGAAAGACCTTATCACGATGAAGAAGAGAAAGATAAAGACAGAAATGTAATTGATGAAAAAATTGAATACAGAACTGTCACTTTATCTAGATCGCATCATATTGATGAGGAAAAAAGAACTGTCAGAATGGGAGTATCTTCTGAAGAACCAGTTGAAAGAAGTTTCGGTAAGGAAGTTCTTTCACATAAAGCTGAAGATATAAATATGTCATTTATACAAAGCAAAACAGCACCTTTGTTGTTGGATCACGATATGACGAAACAAATAGGGGTGATTGAGGAATTTAGACTAGACGAGGAAGCAAAAAGAACAACTGCTTTAGTCAGATTTGGAAAATCTGATCTTGCTCGAGAAGTCTTTCAAGATGTGGTTGATGGGATTCGCTTGAATGTGAGTCTTGGCTATCGCATCGACAAAATGGAACGAGTCGAAAAAGACGATGAAACTTATTATCGTGCAGCTTTTACTCCAATGGAGGTAAGCATGGTTTCAATACCAGCCGATCAAAGTCGATTAGTCGGAGTAGGTCGTTCTCAAACTAAACAAACTATTTCACATAAAGAGGAAAAAGAAATGGAAGANANNAATGAAATAAATCTTGATGAAGTCAAAAGTCAAGCATTTGTTGAAGCTCAAGCTGATTTCAAAAGAAACTCGAAAGAGATCATTGATTTAGCGAAAAGACACAACAAAGCAGACTTAGGCAATCAAGCTATTCAAGATGGTCTTTCAGTTGAAGAATTTAGAGGAATGTTATTAGAAAATATTTCTAATGATAAACCTTTAGAAACTCCTTCTGAAATTGGTCTTGATAAACAGGAGATTAGAAGATTTAGCATTTTAAGAGCTATTAGAGCTATGGCTAATCCTACTGATCGCAAATTACAAGAAGAAGCTGCTTTTGAATTTGAATGTTCTGAAGCTGCTGGAAAAATCTATGGAAAAACTGCTCAAGGTGTTTTACTACCACCAGAGGTACTAGCCAATTGGGGTCAGCGTGATATGAACGCTTCTGATGATTCTAATTTAATTGGTCAAGACTTCAGAGCTGGTGATTTCATTGATGTCCTTCGTAACAATAGTGCAGTTATGCCTTTAGCTACTATGCTTAATGGCTTATCTGGTGACGTTAAAATCCCTAAAAAAACAGCAGCAAGTGCAGCAGCTTTCATAAGTTCTGAAGGTGGTGCAGCTGGTGAGTCAGAAATGACTATTGGTTCAGTCACTATGTCACCTAAAACTTTAGGTGCATTCACAGATGTTACTAGACAATTAATGATTCAATCATCTTTAGATGTTGAAAACTTAATTAGAAACGATCTTGCAGCAGCTATGGCTATTGCTATAGATGATGCAGCTCTTGAAGGAAGTGGTTCATCTGGGAATCCTACAGGGATAACTAATACTACTGGTATTAATACCGTTTCTCTAAGTAGTGCAGCAGCACCTACTTTTGCAGAAATCGTCAGCATGGAATCTTCACTAAGTGTTGATAATGCTTTGTTGGGCGATCTATCTTACATAGTTCATCCTACTAATGCTGGTACTTTAAAAACAACTGAAAAAGCAAGTAATACTGCTCAATTCGTTTTGACTAATGGTGAAATGAATGGTTATCCAGTTGTNNTATCTCCACAAATAACTGCTAACAATTATGTCTTTGGAAACTTCAANGACNTNTTAGTTGGTATGTTTGGNGGTTTAGATTTGGTTGTTGATCCNTTNACNAATTCAACTTCAGGAACGGTGAGAGTTGTAGCATTACAATCTGTTGATGTAGCAGTTCGTCATGCAGTTTCTTTCTGTGCAGCATCTTAATAGATGGTACTAACTACTGAAAAGGCAGATGGGATTTTCTCATCTGCTTTTTCAAAAAGAGAGATTAGAATGAAAAAATATTTAATTTTGTCTGATACTGTTGCTGACTCAAAAAAATTAACAGTTGGAGATATAGTNGAGTTANCTGAANCAGAAGGTAATACTTTAGTTGGTTACAANAAAGCNGAACTATATGTAGAAAAAGAAACCAAAAAAACTACTGATCGAAGTGTTGGTTTAGAAACTTCTAAAACACCTAAATTAAAAAAAAGAAAAAGTAAGTAATGGCATTAGAAAGTTCAGCAGATTTTAAATCCTATTTTGACACGACAACTGGTCATGGTGTAACTGCTACTTTCTTTGAAGTACAAAATTCTTTATTCGATCAAAGGGTTGGTTTTATTGATACTTGGTTTGATATTGATTCAGGTAATAGAGAAAATATTNAAATAATTATAGATCAAGAATACTTTGATATTGCTGGTAATAGTGTTTCTGTAGAAGGTTTTCAACCTAGAGCATATTTAAAATCTAGCGATGTACCTTATATTTCGCAAGAAGATCGTTTGATTGTAAATGCAATCACAACTAATAAAGGTACAGTATTAAAANCTGAAACTACTTTTGTNGTNAAAAATGTACAACCAGATAACACAGGTTTAATTGAATTAATTTTAGAGGAACAATAATGTCTGAATACAGATTAGAAACTGAAGAAGATATGAGTTCTTACTTAGATGCAAGTTTTGGACATGGTCGAACAGCTACTTTTACAAATACAAGTGGTCAAACATCAACAATAGAACTTATTTTAAATAACGAATACTTTGAAGAAGAATTTGGTGTAGGGGTAGAAGGTACACAACCAATTGCTTTTTGTCGTACTGTTGATGTGCCAACTGTCAAACATGGTAATACTTTAGCTGTTGATGCTTATAAAGATGTTGATGGTAATACTTTGGTTGCAGCACAAACTTATAAAGTGGTGAATGTACAAAAAGATAACACAGGTTTTACTTCTTTAATGTTAGAGGAATCATAATGGCTAATCACGTCAGACAGCAGATTAGAGAACGATTGGGTACTGTTTTAACTGGTTTAANTACTACTGGGTCAAATGTATTCGAGTCCAGAGTTTATCCCTTAGAAACAGCTAGTTTGCCTTCTTTACTTATTTATACCAAGTCTGANACATCTGAACCTATTGTTATAGGTTCAAACAGATTATTAGAAAGAACTTTATCAGTAGCTGTAGAATGTTATGTAAAAGCAACGAGTAATTTTGATGATTCAGTTGATACAATATGCAAAGAAGTAGAAACAGCTATAGCTGCTGATCCAACATTAAATAGTTTAGCGAAAGATACTTTTTTAGAAAGTACCGAAATAGAATATAATGCAGAAGGTGAAAAGCCAGTTGGCTATGCCACCTTAACATTTAATGTTAATTATTATAATCAGGAACAAGCACCTGATGTAGCGAGGTAAAAATGAAATTATTTAGTCCAGATGGCAAGATTTCTATAGACGTTCATCCTTCAAAAGTTGAAAGTTTATTGAATAAAGGTTGGAAAGAAGAAGCAACCAAATCCAAATCTTCTTCAAAAAAAGAGGTGAAAGAAAATGGCAGTACATAAAGGAAGCGAAGGGTTAATTAAAGTTGGCTCTGCTACTGTTGCTGAAGTTAGATCATATTCTTTAGAAGAAAGTGCAGATGTAGTTGAAAAAACTGCAATGGGTGATTCTTCTAGGTCTTATCTATCAACACTTACACAATTCACAGCATCTGTAGATGTATTTTTTGACGAAACTGATACTGCACAAACTGCTTTATCAGTAGGTTCTACTGTAACACTTGAAGTTTATCCAGAAGGTGNTTCAACTGGTGATACTTACTACAATGGTTCAGCAATTGTGACTGGCTTTACTAAAAGTGCATCATTTGATGGTTTGGTAGAAGCTAGTATTTCTTTGCAAGGTTCTGGTGGTTTAACTACTTCAACAGCTTAATATGAAAGTTATTGATAAAGCTAAAGCACATTTCAATTCTTTAGATATAAAAGAAATTGAAATTCCAGAGTGGAGTGAAGAAGGTGAAATACTTAAAATTTATGCAAAGCCATTAACACTAGCTGAAATGTCTAAGCTACAAAAATATGCTAAAGACGATGATGTAGCNTTAATGGCTTATTGCTTNATACACAAAGCANTAGATGCTGAAGGTAATAAAGTATTTGATATAGGTGATAAAACAACTTTAATGAATGGTGTTGATAAAGATGTCTTAGCTAGAGTAGCTACCGAGATAATGTCTGCACCAACAGTTGAGGATCAACTAAAAAAGTAAGGCAAGATAAAGATTTATTTGCAACATACTATTTAGCAGAACTGTTAGGAGTAACAGTTTCTGAATTAGAACAAAAAATGTCTTTATCTGAATTTACAGGATGGTTGGCATATTTAGAAGAAAAGAATAGGCAAATAAAAAATGGCGGGAACTGATTATAAATTAAGAATTAAAGGGCAAGACGATACCAAAAAAGCATTTAATTCGGTAAAAGCTAGCGTAAATTCTACTGGTAATGCCATGAACAAATTAAAAGGCATTATTGCTGGTGCTTTTGCTGTTGGTTCAATTGTTGCTTTTTCTAAACATACCTTACAACTAGCCGATGATATTGGAAAGGTTTCTGATTCATTAGGAGTCAATACAACTTTTCTACAAAAGTTTCAATTTGCAGCACAACAATCAGGTCTAACTACAGAAGAATTTAACAAAGGTATGCAGAACTTTACCAAAATGGTAGGTCAAGCACAGTTAAGAACAAGTGAAGCTGGAAGATCGTTAGAAAAATTAGGGGTACAAGTTAAAAATGCCGATGGCTCAGTAAAAGGTGCTGAAGAAGTTTTCTTAGAACTTTTTACTGCTTTAGATAATGTAGGTAGTCAATTTGAAAAAAATGCTATTTTAGCTGATCTTATGGGTCGTGCTGGTGTGAAACTAGCAGTTATGGGTAAAGATGGATCAGAAGCTATGACAGCATTAGCAAATTCTGCTACTGGTGTTTTAGATGAAGAAACCATTAGGAGAGCAGAAAGATTTAATGACACCATGAATATTTTAAAAAGACAAATACTTGCACCAGTTCAAACTTTATTTATTAATGCAGCTAATTCAGTAATTATGTTTATGGATGCTATAGGACTTATAGAGATTCCAAAAACAATGGAAGAATTGCAAAATGAATTGGCAACTCTAACAGCACAACAAGAAAAATTTAATNAAGCTAAANNTAGGTCAANTNACNAGACAANNCTTAAAAGATCANACAGAAGCAATTGAACTTATACAAAAAGAAATAACAGTNTTAGAAGCTGCTGAAAAAACAAGAAAAGAAATAGCNNATGCTGCAATTGGACAAATGGATGCTGCTAAATCTGAATTTAAAGCCATTGGTAATTTATCCACAACTCTTACTGGTTCTTTTACTGAATTTTTTGATTTTACAAAAAAAGGTTTTTTAGATTTTGAAAATTTATCGAAACGTATTTTAGCTTCGGTAATAAATGAAATGGTAAAAGTATTTATTATTAAAAAAATTATGGGTTTTGGTGCATCTGCTTTTGGTGTTGATTCTACTATGGGTAAAATATTTACTAAAGCTGGTGAAAATTTTGAAGGTGGTGGTTATACAGGTTCAGGTGCAAGAGTAGGTGGTCTTGATGGTCGTGGTGGTTTTATGGCTATGGTACATCCAAACGAAACAATTATAGATCACACCAAAGGACAACCGATGGGTAGCACAACAGTTAATTTTAATATCAATACAGTTGATGCTACTGGTTTTGATCAATTGTTAATTTCAAGAAAAAATACAATTACACAAATTATTAATAATGCNATGAACAATCAAGGCAAAATGGGTGTGGTGTAATGAGTGGTGCTTTTCCAACAAGTCCAAGTTTTAGTACATTAAATTTTACTGACAACAGACCTACCTTAATAAATAGAACTTTATCTGGTAAAAAACAAGTAAGACAGATTGGAGGTCAATATTTTTCTTTCACTGTATCAATGCCTCCTTTACAACAGTCTGATTATCAAAGCATCTTTGGATTTTTGCAAAAACAAAAAGGTAGTTTTGAAAATTTTACTATTACTTATCCTTTAAATAATTTAGGAGTTGGTAAAGCTGAAACTGATATTCAAGTTGTCGGTAGTCATTCTTTATCAGATGCAACAATTGACATAGATGGTTTTACTAATTCAACAACTGNTGTTTTAAAAGCTGGTGATCTAATTAAGTTTGCTAATCACACAAAGGTTTATATGGTACAAGCTGACGTAGATTCTAATAGCAGTGGTCAAACTACTGTATCTATTTCACCAAATTTAGTGGCTACTCTAGCTGATAATGAAGCTGTTACTGTTAATAAACCAAGTTTTACAGTGTATTTGGAAAACAATGAAATTTCTTATAGCACAGATAGTAGTGGTTTATTTAATATTTCATTTGATGTTAGAGAGGTAGTCACCTAATGCCAAGAACATTATCTACAGCAATACAAAATCAAATATCAGCAGATGCAACTAAGATTGCTTTCTTAATAGAATTGCAACTATCTACTGTTACTAGAGTTACAGATTTTTATAGGGATGTAGTCTTTAATTCAAATACTTATACTGCTGGTGGATCATTTGTTACAGTCGATTCCACTACTGAATCAGGTAAGCTAGAAGTAGATGAAATCAATTTGGGCTTTTCTAATGTTAATAGTGACGTTAGAACTCTTGTCGAAAATGGTGCCTTTACAGATAAAACAGTCAATATTTATTTAGCTTATTTTGATACCAATGAAGATTTAGTTGGTGCTTTAACTTATTTTAGTGGAGATATAAGAAACGTATCAATAACAGAAACAATAAATGCTTCCGATTTAAGCATAGTAGTAGCTTCGCACTGGTCAAATTGGCAACTAACAAAAGGCAGACATTTTTCTGATGCTTCACAACAAGACTTTAGCTCTGGTGATAAAGGTATGGAATATGCTACACAAGTCAAAGAAGATGTTCGATGGGGTACTAAATAATGTTAGGTTTTATTGTAGCTGGTGCCAAAGCAATTGGAGGAGCTTTAGCTGGATCAAAAGTTGTTACTGGTGCAATTGCTGCTTTTACACTTGTTTCTGGTGTAAAAGCCTATAAAACAGCAAAAGAATTATCTAAAAGTTTACAAAACCAAGGTTCAGAAATATTAGCTAATAAAACTTCTGCTGGNGGNAAAATACCAGTTGTGTATGGNTCAAGNAGAGTTGGTNCACAAATAATTTTTATGGACACAGCATGANAATGAATCAAGAGATTTATTTGTNATTTATGCACTTTCAGTNGGTGAAGTAGAAAATATTGATGGTGCTNCNATTGAATTAGANGGAAATCCTATTAACGATGATAAAAGATTCAAAGATGGTGGTTATATTGGTAGCGATAAAATAAGTTCAGGTGCTGGTAGTTTAAACACAGCTGATAATACTGCTTCAATTACTTCTGTTTCTGCTGGTTCTATTGGNACTGATCCAACTTTATCTTATCGCATGGTTTTTAATTTGCATCATGGAGCAACTACTCAAACTGCTGATCCTATGTTTACTGCATCCATATCTTCACAATGGACATCAGCACATAAATTAAATGGTATTGCCTACATAGCAGCTAAATATCATTATGACGAAGGTGGTATGTGGTCAGGTGTGCCACAATTAACAGTAAGCGTACAAGGTAAAAAANTTTTTGATCCTAGAGATAGTTCTCAGACTTTTGGTACGATCTCAACTTATAAATGGTCAGATAATCCAGCTTTAACTTTTTTAGACTACATAACCAATGATGAGTATGGTAAAGGTTTAACTGAAACACAAATTAATATGTCCACCTTTAGCACAGCAGCAAATACAGCTGATACTCAAGTTGATACACCAAATTTTAATGGTAATGCTTCGCAGATAGCTTGGTCAGGTGTTAGTGGTAATAATTTTGTTTTGATTGGTAATTTTACCAATTGGTCTAAATTTAAAACTGGTGAACTTTTAGAATTGAAAGATGATAGTGGTAATGTTGCAGTTAATAATAGAATNATTACAGATATGCAAATAAGAAATTTTTACGATGGCACACCTAAATATGTTATTTATTTTGATGCAGCACATCCATTATCTGCAAATTATTCTGTTTCAGGAAGTATAAATAATGGTCTAGCAAAAGTAAAAAGATTTCATTGCAATGGTGTTATTGATACCAANAGGACAGTCATGGAAAATGCCCAAGATTTATTGGCTAATATGAGAGGAATTTTTACCTACATTAATGGTGCTTATGAACTTAAAATTGAAGATACTGGTTCATCAAGTTTTAGTATAACTGAAGATCACATTATTGAAGATGGTGGTATATCTGTTGATTATGGTGCAAAGGATCAAAAGGCAAATAGAGTCATTGTTGAATTTTTTAATGGTCATAAAAAGTTTGAACAAGACACAGCAATAGTTTTGCATAGTGCAAGTCCTAGTTTTTTTTCAGATGATGGTGATGAAATCTTAGAAATTAAAGCAGAGTTTCCATTTATCTCTGATCCTTATATTGCTCATAATATGGGTAAAGCAATATTGACTAGAAGTAGAAATCAATTACAGGTTTCTTTTGTTGGCACTCCAGAAATGTATAAATTAAATATAGGTGATATTGTTGATCTTACTTATGCTGGATTGGGTTTTAGTTCAAAAGTATTNGTTGTTGAATCTTTGGTTTTNCAAAGCAATGGTNTNTTACAAGTCAATATGATTGAATACTTNGATGTCTATACTTGGGAAGTACCAAGTGTAGAAAGTGTAGCAGATCAATCTAATTTACCTACAGCTTATGCAATACAANCACCAGCTAATCTTTCTTTTACAGATACCAACTCATCATCTACTGGCAGACCTTTTATTTCATGGACACAACCAACTGANTATCCAGANAATCAATATAAAGTAAATGTAGTTGATAGTTCAGGNAANCAAGTTTTAAATAAAATCGTTNCAGTCAATAATGTTGATTTAACTTTTNTACCAGTAGCCAGTAATTATGTAGCAACAGTTTCAGCTTTAAATGCTTTGGGTGTTGAATCACCAACAACAAGTCTTACTTTTAGTGTAGCGAATCCACCAACTAAAACTGCCGATGTTCAAGATTCTGCAATAACTACTGTAAAAATCGCAGATGCAAATATAACAACAGCTAAGATCGGTAATGCACAAGTTGATACTTTGCAGATTGCTGGTAATGCAGTAACTGTACCAGTATTTGTTACAGGTGGTTCATCATCAAGAACTGCTATCGGTTCAACTTATTCAACAATTATAAGTGCAACTATAGTAAGAAAAGGTTTAGCAACTTTAATTACTTTTACAGGACAATTTGATTCGCAAGGTGGTTCNCTNGGTATTTATAAANTTAGAGTNTTAAGAGATTCAACAGACTTTTCAAGTCAAGAATGGGATATTGGGATAGCTCAACAANTAAGAAAATCAGANACTATAGTTTTGCAAGATACTGATACNGGTACTGGTAGCACNACATATAATNTTCAAGTCAAACATTCTGGATATAATGTTGGTCATTATCAACTCTTTATGGCAGTAGAACAATTNCAACGATAAGATGAATGTTATAACAATNTACAAAAAANATTCTGGTGTGATTCTAAGAACAGTTTCNAGCACAGATGATATNNTAAATAATGTTTTAGCTGATGAAGATTATATCGAAGGTAGCTTTTCAACAGACGAATATATTATCAAAGAGGGCAAAGCCACAAAAAAAAATAAAACCACAATTACCAAACAAAATAAAACACAAGCACAGATTGATTTAAGACAAAAAAGAGATTCTTTGTTAATAAACAGTGATTGGACACAAACAATTGATAGTCCTTTATCTGATACAAAAAAACAAGAATGGCAAACCTATCGACAACAGTTAAGAGATTTACCAGCTACTTACAAAGACATTGAATCAGTAGAAGAAGTAATTTTTCCAAAAGAACCTGAATAGTTAATGAGATAAAACAATAAAAATTATATAATAGGAATTTATTATGGCACAACACGATTATAATTTAGCGAATCAATC
>FUFK010070094.1_pt1 | contig 16166 bp, 16 predicted proteins | sample 1021851 | NCBI WGS metagenome assembly FUFK01 (sample SAMEA51879418, study PRJEB19060) | metagenome | reverse complement strand
CCCATCGTTCTAGCACTTGACCTTTGAGTTCATATATTTCGACCACACATGCAATGTTAGATATATTTTTATAAAGGTTAGTTTTTTTAAATGATGCTGATTGTCTATCTAACTTTATAATAATTCTGTCTTCAGCATGTTGAGAGATCCATGCAGCAATAAGTTTTTTCATGTTCACAGGAATTGATTTAGATACTATATTTATTACAAATAATTTCTTTTCCTCAAAAAGTGATTGTTCATGTAAATTACTCTTTACATCTTCTGTTTGCGAATCATCATCTATGACATAATTTACTCTTTTGAATCCTAATTTTTTATAAAAACTGGTTATATCCCGCTCTATTTCATTACTTATATTTCTTGGATTACCGTGCACCAAGAATAATGGTATTTCTGCTGTAAGNGGGAAATTCTTAAATTTAACATAATCAAGTATCATGATTTAAATTATACTATATATCACAGATGAAGAGCGCTAAAAAAAACAAGGTTGGATTTATTGGTTTGGGCATTATGGGAAAACCAATGGTCATAAACTTAATTAAAAATGACATTGAGGTTTATTTCTATGCGAGGAAGAAGCGAATAATAGATGAAATATCAAAGATTGGAGGCAAGTTTATTCCAAATCCTAGTGATATTTCAAAATTCACAAAAATCATCCTGACGAACCTCCCAAATACAAAAGATGTNGAAAATATTATCATTGGTGAAAATGGAATCATCAACAATCTACAAATTGGCTCTATTGTAATAGACATGAGTACAATATCACCTGAGGGCACAAGATATATAAATGATAAATTACGAGCAAGAAAATCCTATCTCGTGGATGCTCCCGTATCAGGTGGTGAGGCTGGTGCGAAATCTGGGAAATTATCAATTATGGTTGGTGGAGATAAATCAGCATATCTCAAAATCAGATTTATTCTGTCAATTCTAGGTAGCAAAATAACATATTTAGGTAAAAGTGGGTCAGGTCAAGTTTGCAAAGCTTGCAATCAAATCTTGGTGGCACAAACTATCCAATCTATTAGTGAAATTATCACTATTGCAAAGAAGTCAGATATAAATCCGATGATAATTAGAGAAGCTCTTCTCGCTGGATATGCCAATAGTAAAATTTTAGAGGTTCATGGGAAAAGAATGATTACGTCAGACTATAAACCTGGGTTTAAACTATCTCTTCACCATAAAGATCTCAAAATAGCTAAGAATTTAATCAAAAACATGGGCTTAAATCTGAAAGGATTGAATCAAGTTCAAAAAGCAATGAGGTCCGCGGAAAATGAAGGTCTGTCAGAATTCGACTCNTCTGTCATCCACACTATATTAGAAAAAACTTATAAATAATTATTAGTGTTTTTATTTTAATATATTATAATATCCGCATGGACGACAAATACGAGAGTATATATAGAAATCTAAATGTAACCCCTACAAAACAGAGGGTTGATTTGGCGCAGCTAATATTTGCAAAGAAACAGCATTTTACTGCTAATGACCTTATAGCAATGGCTGACAAAAAGAAATTGCATATTTCTATGGCAACAATATATAATACTCTTTCTTTATTGGAGGAAAAAGGAATGTTAAAAACAATCAATATAGATAATGAATTGAAATTCTATGATACTAATCTAGACAATCACCATCACCTTTACAACACAACCATGAGCACTTTGACTGATATTGATCATGATAAGATTGTTTTTGCAGAACTCCCAGAATTGCCAAAAACTCTCCAAATCGAGAGCACAGAAGTATTAATTAAGGCAAAAAATAAATAATAATTTTAATTTGTTTTAAGATCACCTTGTAAGCTTTTTTTAGCGGTCTCGTCTAATACAATTTCCTTGTTATACTCTGGGTGATCAACGCCTATTCTCACTTCAGAACTTGAAATGAAATCAGCTATGTCATCTTGCTCAAGCTGAAAACGTAAGAAGTGAACTGCAGATGTTTTCTCATCTGTGCTCCTGTCTAAATCTTCATCTGCATAAGCTATAATTTTTTTATCGCCGGAAGATAACCAAACTTTATTTTCTATATCATGGAGCTTGAACAACATCTCTCTTCTCACTTCAACATCAGGAAACATTATCAACATTGTTGCTTTGAGATTTGTTCCATCAGGTATGAGGGGATTGTATGCATCAATTTCTTCTTGAATTTCCTTCTTATTGAAAATTTTTTCTATCCTCAGCATTTCCTGTACTTGATATTTGATAGTCATATANTCTTCAAATATAAGAACAATGTTATCACCAATACTGATTGTCCTGTTTTTTTTATGACTAATTAATTCTTTTTTTATTGAGTCTCTCTTAGAATCATATTCTTCAAGTGAGAGAAGGTCTTTAGGCTCTAATTTCATGCTCTTATTCCATACGCTTTCTTAATTAAACTGATCGGATGCTCAGGCTCTTGTATGTTCCCTAGTGAATTTTCAATATGATGAGCGGCCAATGAGCAGTCACTTGTAAAACTATCAAAATTGGCATCTTTAAATGACTTGGTTATAGGTCTAGCAATTTTGATAGCAATATCATGTGTTTCTAGCTTTACTCCGTATGTTCCATCATGACCAGAACACCTTTCGATTGCATTGACGGTAGTACCAGGAACTAGTTCAAGAATTTTTTTTGTTAGCATGCCGAAGTTTTGTACTCTCTGGTGGCATGCAACTTGATACGATATGTTGCCGAGCTCTGTATTAAAATCTGTTTTCAATATACCCTCATCATTCAACATATTTAAAAATTCAAAGGGATCTCTAAATGATTTGGAGACTTTCAATAAATCTTGATTATCAGGGAAAAGAAGTGGCAGCTCTTGTTTATACATCAAAACGCACGATGGAATTGGCGCNATAATCAGATATCCTAGATCAGTGAATTTTTTGAATTTAGGCAGGTTCTTTTCCATCATCTTACCAACTTCCTCGATGTTTCCTAATTCTAACTTTGGCATCCCACAACAGTTGTCGTCGGTTATCATTTCAACAGTTACATCATTGTGTTTNAGAATATCATAGAAGTCTTTGATCACTCCGGGCTCGTTAAAGTTNTGATAGCAAGTAGTAAAAATTGCTACCTTNAANTTTGANGTATTAGATTGATTGGTTAGGTTGAGCTGTTTCGCAGTTTTTGATACAAATTTAGGTAACTTTGCGTTTCTATGGACCCCAAACTTCTCCAAGAGTTTTCTGAAAACTTTATTATTGTTAAAGAAATTTACAAATGTAGAGACAAAATACCTAGAGAACATTTTGCCCAGCATATCTGTAGAGGCAAGAACTTTGTCACGAAAAGATATTTTTTTCTTTGAATTTTTAATTGCCTTNCCTCTTAGCATAAGGTGAGGAAAATCAATCTCCCATTCATGTGGTGGAACATATGGACACTTTGTCATAAAACATAAGTCACACAAATAGCAATGATCTACAACTGAATCAAAGTCATTATATGAGACTCCGTCAACTTCAAAAGTTTCAGATTCATCAATGAGATCAAATAAAGTAGGGAATGAATTACATAAACTCACACATCTCCTGCAACCATGACAAGCGTCTGCGACTCGTCGTAGCTCTTCCTCATATTTCTCTTCATTTAAGAAATCGGGGTTTTTCCAATCTATAATATGTCTGGTTGGTTTTTCAAGCCCACCTTCCATGCTGGGTTTTAAATTTGCGTTGTCCATATTTCCCTGTTTNTTAGTTAAATCCTAGTGGGTAAATAAATTACCCACTAGATAGATATTTTTTATGAGATTGATTCTAGCGCTTTAGTAAAGCGGTTAGCATGTGATCTCTCAGCTTTTGCAAGAGTCTCGAACCAATCAGCGATCTCATCATGACCTTCATCTCTTGCTGTTTTTGCCATTCCAGGGTACATATCTGTGTACTCGTGTGTTTCCCCAGCAATAGCTGCTTTTAAGTTTGAGACACTATCTCCAATAGGTTCTCCTGTAGCAGGATCTCCACATTCTTTTTCGAGATACTCTAAATGACCATGAGCATGACCTGTTTCACCTTCAGCAGTTGAGCGAAAAACAGTAGCTATATCATTCTGACCCTCTACATCAGCCTTAGCTGCAAAGTAAAGGTATCTTCTATTTGCTTGGGACTCCCCAGCAAATGCGTCTTTTAAGTTTTGTTCTGTTTTTGAACCTTTTAAACTCATTTTAGTCTCCAATATGATTATTTAGAATGATTCTAAATTTATCCATTATATATGTCAAATATTTTCTGCTATGATATTTAAGATGATAATGATTCTTGTTATCTTTGAGATGAGATTTTGAACAGACTATTATTTCAATTCTATAAAAAAATAGCATTTAAAGTTGATCCAGAAAAAGCTCATGATATATCGCTCTCTTTTCTTGAGTTTATCTACAAAAGCTTTCTTGGAAAGATATTTCATAAAAGATTTGTAAAAAATGGTATTAAACAATTTGATGTTCTTTTCGATAACCCTGTGGGACTAGCTGCGGGGTTTGACAAAAATGCTGACTATCTTAATTTTATCACCAATATTGGATTTGGTTTTGTTGAAGTTGGTACCTTAACTCCAAAGGCCCAAGATGGGAACCCAAAGCCAAGAGTATTTAGATTAGTCAAGGATGAGGCAATAATTAATCATCTCGGTTTTAATAATAAGGGTATTGACTATGGAATTTCTCGCATAAAAGAATTTAATAGAAATATACCCATAGGTGTCAATATAGGCAAAAATGCCTCGACAGATGTAAAAGATGCCTTTCGTGATTACGAGTATTGTTTGAGAAAAGCTTATTCAGTAGCAGACTATATCACATTAAATATTTCCTCTCCCAATACAGAGAATTTGAGAGACCTACAGAAAGGAGAAAAGATAAGTAGCTTCCTTCATTCCATAAAAACACTTCACGACAATTTAAAAAAAGTTTATAAAAAACATACGCCACTAGTTGTTAAAATTGCTCCTGATGTGACTGATGAAATAATTTTTGATTTATCAAATCTAGTAAATGAGTATGATATAGATGGAGTGATATGTACTAACACAACTATAGATAAATCTTATCTGAGTGATCAATTTAAGGCTTTACAAGGTGGTTTAAGTGGTAAACCCCTTTTCCAAAAATCAAATGATGTGCTCACTAAAATTTCTAATGTTCTGGGTAAAGAGAGAACGATCATTGGTGTAGGTGGTATCGATTCATATGAATCAGCAAATGAGAAATTTAGATTAGGTGCAAATTTGCTTCAGCTTTATACAGGTCTTGTATACAAAGGGCCAAAAGTTATCGAGGATATATTACGATACTAGTTTGATTCAGGCTTCCAAGTGCCGTATGCTTCTTCAGTATTTTGTGGTGCTTTTTGGGCTTCGCCTTCGAGGGCACTTGTTTGTTGATCATAAACATATTGAGTAAACTCAATGAGTTGTTTGAGGATATCATCTTTATCTTTTTTTGGGATCTCAGCAGTTGCTACTATTGAGCCAACTACAGCAGATAAATACTGAGATGCTAGAATTGGATCCTCATTTTTCGGCTCATAATCAACAAGAACTTTTTGCAAGCCCTTGAGTAATTCTGGTTTTAATACGATTTCAGTCATAAATATTCACACAAGTTATATTATAATAAGAATGTATGCAAGATAAATCTACACTATCAGTGAAAACTTTCGATGTCGGNCCAATGCTAAATATTGTTTATCTTATTTGGGACAAAACTACAAAAGATGCAGCCATAGTAGATCCTGCCTGGGATTTAACCGAGGTCTTGAATTTTACAAGACAAAAAGGATTAAACTTGAGAAAAATCCTTTTGACACACAGTCATCATGATCACGTTAATTCTATAGATACATTATTACAAGAATATGATCTGCCAATTTATATCAACAAATTTGAGGCTAATTTTTGGAAGAAGAAATATGATAATTTGATAACTACCAGCTCCAACGACTCCTTTTCTCTAGGGAAGTCATCTATATCATCGATACACACGCCTGGGCATACTCCAGGCTCTTGTTGTTACACATTTGATGAAAACCTCATTGCGGGCGATACATTATTTGTTTTTGGATGTGGAAGATGTGATCTTCACGGAGGAAACCCTGAAGAGATGTACAATTCATTAAAAAATCTCAAGGCGAATCTTAGCCGAAATACGATTATAATGCCAGGCCATAACTATTCGATAAAAAGACAGTCAACTATCGGAGAGGAGATAACTGGCAATCCATTTTTCAGTTTTGATAATTTAAAAGATTTTGTACAATACCGAATGCATGACCATGATAAAACTAGACAGGAACCATACGCTCCAATTACTCTTGGCTAGATTGTTTTAGATTATACCTTAGTTTCTGTATCAATTTCCTAGTCAATACTTTATCAATAGCAGTGTTCGTAATTAATTCTTGTTCTGAAGTCGCTTGCATGCGTGTTTCATTGAAATCATAGGAACCAGAGGCCTTGAGTGTTCCTTTCACACTATCATTTTCAGAAATTATGATTTCATAATCTAATGATTTGATAATTTCGTATTCATCTACTCTCCCTGAAGAATTTACAGAAAGTTGTCTCTTTTGGCTTGATATGGAATTTATTTTTACTACTGGGTATGTGTCGTGATCTTGGCTCTGTGATATGACTGATGAACTTAGTTTTTGTGATAGCATACTTGAAATCGATGTATGACCATTTGAAATAATTATAATATTCTCTAAACCATCAACATTCATTGATCCTCTGAGCTGATAACCGCATGACGATACCATCACCATTACTACAAAAAGATAAAGAATTCTCATTTGATTACAAAGTTAATAAGCTTATTGGGTACATAAATAGTTTTAAGGATATCAGATCCACCTAGATACTCTTTTGTTTTTTGATCCTCTAGTGCAATTTTCAAAATTTCCTCCTCTTTGAGGTCAGATTTAGTATTTATCCTGCTTCTGAGTTTACCATTAATTTGTACTATTATTTGAACTTCTTGGCCAGCATCTATTCCTTCAATTTTCTCTGGCCAATGAGGATTACTGGCTTTATCGGCTTTCGTTTCAGATAGAATAGCAAAACTGATATGTGGGGTAATAGGATAAAGCAATTTGGCTATGGTAGAGATACATATTTTTGCAGATTCACGTGATATTGACTCTTCGTCTATAGACTTGGATAGACTGTTGAAAAATTCCATTACAGCAGCAATAGCAGTGTTGTATGATTTTCTCTTAAAAAAATCTGTTGAAACTTTGTCAATTGTCTCATTATGTTTGATCAAGATTTTATTATCTTTATCTTTTGGAGCATCATAAGAATTACATATCAAATATGAGAGCTTCCAAAATCTCTTCAAAAATTTATAACCGCCCTCAATTGCTGAGTCAGACCATTCAAGGTTCTGTTCAGGGGGAGCTGCAAATAGAATAAAGAGTCTTATTGTATCGGCACCATACTTATTTATTATGTCATCTGGATCAATCGTATTGCCTTTAGATTTTGACATTTTTGATCCATCTTTTAAGACCATTCCTTGTGAAAGTAGAGATATGAATGGCTCATCATCATCTACTAAGCCTTCGTCTCTTAGAAGCTTATAGAAGAATCTTGAATATAACAGGTGTAATATAGCATGCTCTATACCACCTATATATTGATCAACAGGTAGCCATGATTTGAATTTTTTGTTAAACATTTCTTTTTCATTATGGGGATCAAGAAACCTTAAGAAATACCAAGATGATTCAAANAANGTATCGAATGTATCAGTTTCTCTTGTAGCTTTTTTGCCTGTTACGGGACAAGTAATATCTTTCCACTCACTAGTTCTATCTAAGGGATTACCCTCACCATCTAATTTAATATCTTTTGGTAACTTGACGGGCAAATCTTCCTCTGGAACTGGGTGTACCGTGCCATCTTCATGATAATAGACAGGTATCGGGCATCCCCAATATCTTTGTCTGGATATACCCCAATCTCTTAGCCTATAGGTGACTACCTCTTCCCCGAGATTGTTATTCTGAAAATGGTTCGTTATCTTTTCTTTGGCAATATCTGATTTTAGTCCATTAAATTCAGAAGAATTAACAAGGACACCTTTTTCGACATTCGGAAGACTATTTGTGCTCTTTTCGTTGTCAATTACCCTGATAATTTCAAGATCAAATTTTTTGGCAAAGTCATAATCACGAGGATCATGAGCAGGAACGCCCATTACTACTCCAGTGCCATAATTATCAAGAATGTAGTTGGCAATCCATATTGGGATTTTTTTTTGAGTGATTGGATGCAAACAGTATTTNCCTGTAAAGNCCCCNTCCTTTTCCACTTTAGCAGATGTCTCTTCAGAAACTTTTTGNTTCTGATANTTAGTTACAAAGTTTTTTATTTTTTCATCTTTTTTTGAAAGATTTGAAGCTANATCATGATTGATACTAATAGCTATGTATGTTACGCCAAATATAGTATCTGGTCTTGTAGTAAATGCTGTGAAGATTTCAGAACTATTTTCAGATACAAAGTTTATATTAAGGCCCTTAGACTTTCCTATCCAATTCTTCTGCATTAGCTTAACTGATTCAGGCCATCCTTCTAGCTTGTCAATGTCATTAAGTAAATCNTCAGCAAAGTCAGTAATTTTTAAAAACCATTGAGGAATTTTTTTTCGCTCTACTAGAGCGCCTGATCTCCAACCCTTTCCATCAATAACTTGCTCATTAGCAAGAACTGTTTTATCGACTGGATCCCAATTAACTTCAGAAAGCTTTCTATATACTAAACCTTTTTTTAAAAGTTTTAGAAAAAACCATTGTTCCCATTTAAAATATCTTGGATCAGCTGTTGATATTTCATTATCCCAATCATACAGTATTCCAATATTTTTTAGCTGAGTCTTCATATGCGCAATGTTCGATTTTGTCCACTCCTCAGGATGAACGTTGTTTTTGATAGCAGCATTTTCCGCAGGCAAACCAAATGAATCCCAACCCATTGGCTGAAAGACGTTTCTACCTTTCATAATATTTGATCGTGTTATTACATCACCAATAGTATAGTTCCTGACATGACCGATATGTAATTTACCACTTGGATAAGGGAACATGCTAAGTACATAATATTTATCTTTGCTTTTTGAGAGTTTTTCTCTTGTACAACCATTCTCGTCCCATACTTCTTGGGCAATTTTTTCAACTTCTTTAGGATTATAATCTTTATTCATAGTGTTTTTTTGCTCTATTTAGGCCGTTGATGAGTAGTGAGAAAAATATTAACATCAAAATCAAAATATCACCATATTCCGAATAGAAAGATCTATTCATTTTTGTTGGGATTCGACCCTTTAATGTTCCCTCTNCATTATTTTTGATCATATCAACTATTTGTCCATTATTATTTATTACTGCGCTTATGCCTGTGTTAGTTGCTCTAAGGATGTATCTGTTGAATTCAAGTGCTCTTATTTGTGTTATCTGGAGATGTTGATGTGGAGCTAATGACATACCAAACCACGCATCATTGCTGATATTAACTATAACCTCATGACTCGAAGAAGATTCAATAAGGTTTGGAAATGTGCTCTCAAAACAAATCATTGGTATGATATCAACGTTACCAAATGATATTTTATCTATCTTCTCAGAGCCACTTGAAAGATTTGAAAGTGGGATATTAAGATTTTGGGATAATTGCAGGAGAGAATTATACCAAGGGGTGTACTCACCGAAAGGTACTAATTTTCTCTTATTGTATATATCAATTTTATCTGAGAAAAAAAACATACTATTGAAAAACTTGTCANCATTTTTTGAGAATAATCCTGTGATAAGCATATTTGTATCATGAGTTGTTGTTTGAAAAAATTTAAAAAGCTTATCTTCTCTAGTAAAAGGAATTGGTATGATTGTTTCTGGAAAAATCACTAGGTCACTAGTCCTGTTATTATCAAGCACAGCATTGTATTTGCTCATTATCAGAGAATATTGACTGCTATCATATGATTGCTGGGGGTAGATATTAGGTTGATAGAGTGTATAACTAAGTGTCTCTGTGTCAACAGAATTCTTATTTATATGATTTATTGGGTTAAGAGAATAGAACGCAAACAACACTAAGGACAAGGATAGAAATATTCTATTTCTTTCAGTAAAGGCCTTATAGAAAAATAATGAAGTGAAAATCACAAAATAGCTGACTGCAAAACTTCCCATAGTAGGATATATAGAATCGAATATGGTTCCATTTTGACTGTGCCCAATAAGAAGCCATGGGAAGCCTCCATACAATATTGATTTTAAGTACTCCGCCAATACAAAGAGAGATGCAACATAGCTAAGGTAAAAATAATTATTTGATGATACAGATTTGTATAGTCCGATCAGTAGATATGGCAAACTGATAATTAGTGCGAATAGGAAAGTTATAATAATGCTTAGTAGATACCCAAGTGAACCGTAATTAATCAAAGAATTATTTATCCATGACGTGCCTAAAAGATGGCAAAGTAGCGCGAAATATATTACTGCCTTAATCTTATCCTTAATTGATAAGCTCTCTAATGAATGGAAGAGGAGGATTAAAGAGAAGAATATAAATACTTTATAGTCAAAAGGTGAAAATGATAAGACATATAATATTGAAGATAATGAGAGATATAGGAGCTTCAAATCTTTTTTCGATCTTTTCTTATAGTAAGTTGTATACGATTAATTTTTTTTGAATCTGCAGAGAGAACTGTAAACAAAAAATCCTCACTTTCAAGAGTCTCCTGCTTTTTTGGAACTTTCTCAAATTTATTGACTAGAAAACCTCCGATCGTTTCAATATCCTTATCAACTAGGTTACAGTCAAATTTTTGATTGAAGTCATCCAAAGACAATAGTGCATCAATTATATATTTATTGTTAGCCTGTTGAATTATGAGTTCTTTGCTGGATATATCATGTTCATCGTCAATCTCCCCTATTATTTCCTCAATCAGGTCTTCCAAGGTAACTAGTCCTGAAATATTACTGTGTTCATCAATAACAATAGCTATATGATTACGACTCGCTTTGAATTCATTCAGGAGTACGTTTAGTCTCTTACTTTCAGGAATAAATTTTGCTGGCCTTATGTAATCATGAAGATCAAAGTCATCAGAGCTTATGATTTGATTTTTTAACAAATCTTTTGCATGTAGGATCCCAAGGATCTCATCAGGCTTGTCGTGTATTACTGGAAAGCGAGAGTGTCCTGATTCAATCACTTTAGTCACTACTGAATTTAGTTCTTCATTCACATTAATCGTGATCATGTGAGGACGAGGTATCATAATTTCTCGTACAGGGATTTCTGATACACTAAAGACCCCTAAAATCATTTGAAATATGTCCTGAGTGATTAAACTATTCTTCGCTGCCGTATCTAGAAGAGTGATTAAATCTTTTTTATCTTTAGGTGTATCGCCTAATAAGTCCTTTATCTTATCAAGCCAGGTGTTATCTTTAACTTCGGACATATGGATTACCAAAATTCATACCATTCAGCAATTTAACCTCTGTTTTCTCCATAAACAAACGCTCTTTTTTTGTAATATGATTATAGCCCTGTAGATGTAACATCGAGTGGACAATCATATGTGCCCATCTAAAATTAGGTGAAAAACCATATTTCTTTGCTTCCCTATTAATAATCTCTGGGCATAAAATAATATCACCATAGAAACCATCATCGTTATACGAAAATGTGAGTACATTCGTAGATTTATCTTTTTTCAAATACTTGCTATTTAAAGTCCTCATTCTTTTTTGGCCCACGAAGATAAGATTAACATGATTTATGAAGCTCTTCATGAGACTACAGCATATCCAAGTCTTTAGGTTCGATGTTGATGGCACATACTGTTTTTTTATATACCTAACGTAATTAATCTTTATTTTTTTTTCTCTTTTCATATTCACTGACAATNGATGANACAATCTTATGCCGCATTACGTCCTTTGGTCCAAATTTCACNGCATCAATACCTTTTATATTCAATATAAATTCCANACAATCTTTTAGACCAGATTGTGAGTCTTTTGGTAAATCTATCTGACTAACATCCCCTGTTACCACAGTCGTGGAGCCGTAACCTATTCTTGTTAGAAACATCTGCATTTGTGAAATNGTGGTATTCTGAGCCTCATCCAAGATGATAAATGCATCATTAAGTGTTCTTCCTCTCATNTATGCCAACGGTGCTATTTCTATAACTTTTTTTTCTAGGAGTTTATTGACGGTTTCAAAACCTAAACATTCGTACAATGAATCATATAATGGCTGTAAATATGGATCTATTTTCTCAGCTAGATCCCCAGGTAAAAAGCCAAGCTTTTCCCCTGCTTCAATAGCTGGCCTGACCAGAATTATTTTTTTAACAAGTCTCTTCTCTAATGCATTTACAGCAGATGCCACTGCTAAAAAAGTTTTTCCTGTTCCAGCAGCGCCTATCCCNAAGGTAACAGTNTTCGTATTTATCGTATCGATNAATGATTTCTGATTATTTGATTTGGGTTTAATAATTANTTTTTTNAGTTTTATACTNCTATCGATATCATCTGTATCNTCAGATAGAAATTCACTCGAATTATTCAAATANAAATGTAATTGCTTAGGAGTTATTTCCTCGCTTTCAGATAAGTGATATATCTTTTCAATNAAGNTTGAAGTATTTTCTACATTAGTATCNCGNCCTGAAATTTTGAAAGCATTGCCTCTATTCGAAATTTCAACTTCAAAAAAGTTTTCTATTTGNCTTATATTNTTNTCAAGAAGACCGCATAGTCTTATCAACCTATCATTATCAATTGGCTCAAGTTTTATATGTTGATCGATATTTTTTTGCGTCAATTTTATATCCTATAATGCTCCATCTAATGAATTCCGATTAGACCCTGAAATTTTGACATCTATCATCTGTCCTATTAAATCTGTTGAGCCACTAAAATTTACGATTTTATTAGTAAATGTTCTACCAAATAATTTCATAGGGTCTGTCTTAGACGTTCCCTCTATCAACACTTNTTGAGAAGTTCCTACTAATTTAGATAAGTACTTTTCAGAGTTGGTTCTTATAAGATCCTGTACAAGAGCTAATCTTTTTTTCTTTTCAGACATAGAAATGTTGTCTGGTTCAGATGATGCGGGTGTTCCAGGTCTCTTGCTATATATGAAACTGTAACCATCATCGAAACCAATCTGCTCAATTAAATCCAGAGTCTCTTCGAAACACTCGTTTGACTCACCAGGATATCCGATAATAAAATCTGAGGTAATACTTATATCGGGTCTAACGTTTCTAACTTTCTTAATCATATTTTTATATTCTAAGGCAGTGTGTTTTCTTTTCATCTTCGAAAGGATTAAATCTGATCCCGATTGAACTGGTAAATGAAGATTGCTGCATAGTTTTGAATTATTATACTCCTCTATTAATTCATCGGTAAAATCAATTGGATGTGATGTTGTNTGCCTTATTCTATCTATTCCGTCGATTTTGGATATATATCTGATTAACTCAGAAAAATTTATGGATCGTTTATCTCTATTTCTAATACCTTTATAGGCATTNACGTTTTGTCCAAGTAAAATAATTTCTCTTACACCNTTACNNGCTAAGTTTGAGACTTCGAAAAGTATTTCATCAAGTGGTCTGCTTACCTCCTCGCCTCTGGTGTATGGCACAACACAAAATGTACAATACTTACTACAACCTTCCATAATCGATACGTATGCAGAAACATCTGATGATGTCGATCGGGGTAAGAAATCAAATTTCTCTATAAGAGGGAAAGAGATATCAATCGGTTTTGTATTNTTCGAAATAGACTCATCAATCATTTTTGGCAACCTNTGAAGTGTTTGNGGNCCAAANATTATATCTACAAACGTTGCTCTTTGTTTTAAAGCTCTTCCNTCCTGAGAGGCAACACAGCCGCCCACTGCTATGAGAGTTCCTGGTCTAGCTTGTTTAATTTTTTTCCATCTGCCCAATTCAGAAAAGACTTTCTCTTGTGCTTTCTCTCTAATTGAACAAGTATTTAGAATCAAAATATCTGCATTATCGGGATCTTCAGTGCGAGTCATATTATAATGATGAACTAACAGATCTGAAATTTTATCAGAGTCATAGACATTCATTTGACAACCTTGCGTTTTAATAAAGTACTTTTTATTTTCTATCATCTATTAAAAAGGTATGTCTTCATCCTTAATGATATCTTGATTTGAAAAATCGTTGTTATCTTGAGTCTTTGGAGTAAAAGCATCTGATGAGTCGGACTTGCTGCCAACAAAGGTAAAATTGTCTGAGATAATGTCAGTAGAATACTTTTCAATTCCGTCTTTGTCTTGCCATTTCCTTGTTTGTAGTCTGCCCTCNACGTATAGCTGCTGTCCTTTCTTNACATATTGNCCAATTGTTTCAGCTGGCTTGTTAAAAAAAACAACTCTATGCCACTCTGTCTTATCCTCGTATGATCCAGAATCCTGATTCTTGAATTTCCTATTCGTAGCAATAGANAGATTTACNACAGCATTACCNCTAGGCATAAATTTNACTTCAGGATCATTTCCAACCCTGCCTAACAGAATTACTTTATTGACCGACAATACTAGCTCCTTTATTTTTTATAGTAAGACAATTAAATGTCCACACAACAGATATTACAGNAGTAAAAAAGAAAATGCCACTTAATCCATATGTATCGTATAAGTATCCACCAATCAAGCCNCCTGAGNATGTTCCAAAAAACTGAAAAGATGAATAAATGCTTATAACAATAAAAAATGCTAATATTGTCTGATGGACAAGTATATTAAGATTAAAGGAGCAAGAACTCATAATCTTAAAAATATCGATTTAGACCTTCCAAAAAATAATTTGATAACTATAACTGGTCTATCAGGATCGGGAAAATCTTCTCTAGCATTTGACACAATATTTGCCGAAGGACAAAGGAGATATGTGGAGTCACTATCAGCATATGCTAGACAGTTCTTGTCAATGGTCGATAAACCAGATGTTGACAAGATAGAGGGATTATCACCAGCTATATCTATTGAGCAGAAATCTACATCACATAATCCAAGATCCACTGTTGGTACAGTNACAGAGATCCATGACTACCTNAGATTATTATATGCAAGAATAGGTGAGCCAANATGTCCAGAGCATAATGTNGGTTTAGATGCNATGTCNACNTCTGACATATATCAGAAGCTCATCGAGACCGTAGAGACAAAAACTGTGCTTATTCTCTCGCCTATTGTAAGACAGCAGAAAGGTGAGCACATAAAAACAATACAAAGTTTTTCTCAGCAAGGTTACAGCCGTGTNAGAGTTAATAGTAAAGTTCATAAAATAAATGATATTTCTAAACATATGCTGGGACATATTATTGATCCAAAGAAAAAAAACGATATAGAACTATTAATAGATAGGGTTGAAGTGAATGAAGTGAATAAGCTTAGAATAATTGAATCATTGAATTCATGCTCCGAAATTTCTGATGGGATAATATTCATAAATGAAGTTGACAGTAACAAAGAATATATCTTTTCAACTAAGTACGCTTGTCCATACTGTGGTTATTCAGTTGGTAAACTTGAACCGAAATTATTTTCATTTAATTCTCCCGCGGGAGCATGCGAGCGTTGTGATGGGTTAGGCATAGATGAATTCTTTGATGAAAATAAAATTATCGAAAATCCTGAGCTAAGTTTAAACAATGGTGCTATAACTGGATGGGATAAAAAAAACCTTTTATATAGTTCTATGCTTATTTCATTGGCTGACCACTTCAAAGTGGATATAGATGAAAAATATTATAAATTACCCAAAAAGTTTAGAGATATCCTTTTCAACGGATCTGATGACAATATTGAATTCAATATTATTAAACTCAACAAAAGAACTAAGAAACTTGTAAATACTACAGAAACAAGGTCTTGGGAGGGGATATGTAATATTTTTGAACGGAATTATAATAATGCCTTCAGGTTTAGTGTTAAGAGGTATTACGAGAGATTTCTTACTGAAAGCGTCTGCCGGGAATGTAATGGTGATAGGCTTAATATTTCTGCAAGAAATGTTTTTGTCGGAGAAAAGTCTATAAGTGAAGTTTCAAATCTGAACGT
>FUFK010062592.1_pt1 | contig 16166 bp, 23 predicted proteins | sample 1021851 | NCBI WGS metagenome assembly FUFK01 (sample SAMEA51879418, study PRJEB19060) | metagenome | reverse complement strand
CGTGGCGAGAACTATGGCGACGTGCGGGAGAACCATCAGCGGATAGCGGCGCTGTGGTCGGTCGTGCTTGGTCAAGACGTGACGCCTGAGCAGGTGGTGATGTGCATGACGTGCTTGAAGGTGGCTCGTCTCATGGAGACGCCGAAGCATGAGGATAGCTGGGTTGATATCGCTGGCTATGGTGCATGCGGCGCAGAGATAGCCGATGGCTGACATCATCCGCATCGAGGCGCACGACAGGGACTGGGTCCGGTTCTTCCGCGATCCTTGGGACTGCGACTGGTGCGGACTGCCGACACGCGGCAGGGTTTACGAAGAGACGCAGACGGTGGTGTGCAGCGCCTGTCACAAGCCGCTGCTGGAGATTGACAGCGACCCGCGTCACTACATTGCGTTCGAGGAGGATTTTGACTGATGCCAATGCCGAAGATTGCCGAAGAGGTGTGGGAGGAGTTTCTAGAGCGCATCACGAATGGCAACACGATCACATCCATCGTGAATGACAAGTCGATGCCAAGCTGGACATCTGTGTCGAGGAAGCTGGCTGCCGAACCGGAGTTCGAGCGGCAGTATCGTCTGGCGCTGGAGTTTAGGGGCATGCTGTTGCAGGAGGAGCTTGAGGACATCAAGCGAGACGCGAGGATGGGCATGGGCGACGCTCAGGGCTTGCGCCTTGCGGCTGACATCACGAAGTGGCAGGTCGCTCGCATGACGCCGAAAATTTACGGCGACAGGCAGCAGCTTGAGGTGACGCCGTCGAAGGGCGGCTCGTATCTTGAGGCGCTAACGCAGGTCAACGCGGCTGAGCCGGTAGTCATCACAGACGAGCGAGACACACAACCGGAAGAACTACGCGCGCGCGACAAATCCGCTCAAAACGAGTGTCCTGATAGCGACATGATATAGGACCGAAACAGGACGACATGCTAAGTGACTGAAAACGCAGGGTATACCAAATCCATAATGAACATTATGCGACATTTGCCAGAAAGTTAACCAGATTTCGGTAGACCCCCCCCCGGTCTCGCAGACGCGCGGGGCGGGTAAAAAAATATATACCCCTCACCACCCCACCCCCGCTCTCGGAGATAACGCATGAACCCCATCGGTGCCGAAAAAAATGACCTCGTAGCGATGATCGCGCAGTTTCGCGACGATCCGCGTTTTTTCGTGCAATCGGTTCTCGGCGCAACGCCGCAGAAGTGGCAGGCCGAGGCGCTCGATGCGATTGCGACGCATGACCGATTGGCGGTAAAGTCGGGACATGGGGTCGGCAAGACAGCGTTTCAGTCGTGGGTCGTCTTGTGGTGGCTGCTGACGCATTATCCCTGCAAAGTCGCCGTGACCGCCAACAGCGCGCACCAGCTTTCGGACGTGCTGTGGACGGAGATCGACCGCTGGGCGCGGAACATGCCGCAGGCGTTTAAGGATTTGCTCGAATTCAAGTCCGACAAGATCGCGCTGAAGGGTGCGCCGGATAGTTTTGCGGTCGCCAGAACATCGAGGCGGGAGAACCCGGAGAGTTTGGCCGGATTTCACTCGCCTTGGATGTTGTTCTGTATCGAGGAAGCCTCGGGCATCCCGAACGTGATTTTCGAGACGGCATCGGGCGCGCTGTCCACCCCCGGTGCGAAGATTATGATGTGCGGTAACCCGACCCGCTCGGATGGGTATTTTTACGACGCCTTTCATGGTGACCGCGAGAAGTGGCACTGCATGACTGTGTCGTGCGAGGACGGCGAGTATGTCGATCCGAAGTTCATCACCGACATGGCGGAGAAATATGGCGAGAGCAGCAACGTGTTCCGGGTGCGCGTTTTGGGCGAGTTCCCGACGCAGTCGGACGACGTGCTGCTGCCGCTGCATCTTGTGGAGGATGCTACACACCGCGACGTGGAGGCGGGGCCGACCACGCCGGTCACTTGGGGGCTCGATGTCGCCAGATTTGGCTCAGACCGCTCAGCGCTCGCGAAACGGCAGGGGAATGTGCTGATTGAGCCGATCAAAACGTGGCAGAATAAAGACCTGATGGAGTTGGCCGGAATAGTGCTTGCGGAGCATGACGCGGTGCCGTATTCAATGCGTCCCCAAGCGATTTATATCGACGCCATCGGGCTGGGCGCGGGACTGGCCGACCGTTTGCGAGAGCTAGACTTGCCTGCGGTCGCTGTGTCGGTTTCCGAGACGGCCAGCCTGAAGGATCGATTTAATCGCTTGCGGGACGAATTATTCTGGTCTGCGCGCGAGTGGTTCGAGGCGCGCGACTGCAAGATACCGTCCGACGACACGCTGATCTCGGAATTGACCGGCATCCGGTATAAGTACCTGTCCAGCGGCAAGCTGAAAATCGAGAGTAAAGACGAGATGAAGAAGCGCGGCCAGCGCTCGCCCGACGTGGCGGATGCGTTCGTGCTGACTTTCGCCGGTCAGGGTGCGGTTGCCGGGGGATATTCAAGAGGTTACAATAGCAACCGCGTAGTCAAGCCGAAAACGAACTGGGTGGTGTGATGAACCCCGAAGACGATTTCCTACTGGGGCCGACTGGCACCCCCGCGCCGTCGGGCGAAAATCGTTTTGTGCAGTCGCTCCTCGGTCAGGGTGACTATTCTGACAGCGCGTTTATTTTACCGTTTGCATACACGCCCGACGGTGAGGCGGTTTTGTCCTTCCCGATGGCTATTCAGGGCATCGCGCAGGGGGTAGACGCCGCTCGCCGTGTCGGTGGCATGGCCTTCGAGGGCATGCCGATTGACCCCATGACCGGACTGCCTACGCAGGACGTGATCGACGACGTGGTCGAGGCTGGCCTGACCTTTACCGGCGGCAGTCTTCTTGCGCCGCGTCCCGCTAACTCGCTCGGGATGGGTGGGCGCATAAAGCCGCCCACAAAGGAAGAGCTAGACCCGATGGGCTACAGCAATATCAAGCTGGATCAGCCGATATCGGAGGTCGAGTTTGACATGGCTCCGCGCAGCCTTTTGATCCCCGAGCGGAAAATTGTTGGCCCCGAGGCGCTTCAGGGCAAGATCATGCTTTTCGGCCCCGGAGATCGAACCGGCGTTGGTCTCCTGACCGGAGTTGAGGGGCGCACGTTCGACACGCCTGTTGAGGCGCTTGGCGGACGCGACTATCAGCTTGCGACGCCGTATGCGTGGGCGTCTGACGAGGGCGTGATCACCGGGCTGCTAAATCGCGCTAAAAAGGCGCAGCAGGAAACAGGCATTGAGGACGTGTTTCTGGCTCACTCGACGATGAACCCGCAGTCGGTCGATTTTACCGAAATGATGTCCAGCACCGTTGCTGAAATGCTGAAAACGGCAAAAATCACCAAAAAAGACGCAAAATCGTTTGATGTTTCTGTCCGCGAAAAATTTCCTGATTTCCCCGGCGTCAAATCGGACGGATTTAGAGAGTGGATGGCGTCTCAGTCCGGCGCGACTAGGAAAGATATCATTACTCGCATGGACAACAGCAAGCGCCGCGCGGAGGGCTTTCCGTTCATTGGCAAGGCGCGCTATGCGCTCACTGAAGAGGCACAGCGAAATGTGCCGACCTTCGCCAGCGGGATGTCCTTTATTCCGATTGACGTTGAGGCAGGCGCTATCCGAAACCCGATTATCGATCATGGCAGCTATAACACCTCGATGGGTGCGCTCGGTCCGCCGGTTCAGCTTCCCGGCACTGTGCCGAACGACCTTTTCTACAGAGACTTTTTCAAGACCCTTGAGGGCGCTGTGACGAAAAGCGGAGACCCTCAGCCCATGAGCATGAAGCAGTACACGACCCGCCTGACGAACCCATATCAGGTCATGGACCAGCAGCAGGTTGACAATCTGGCTCAGTTCCTTGCCGAGGGAGGCATCTAATGGCCCCACGCGCCCCTAAAGACCCCCGCCTAGCTAAAGCAGGCGTTAGGGAGTACAATAAGCCGAAACGGACCCCGAACCACCCCGACAAGTCGCATGTGGTTGTGGCGAAGAAGGGTGACAAGGTTAAGCTGATCCGCTTCGGCCAGCAGGGCGTGACCGGCGCGGGGAAGAAGCCGAAGACGAAGGCGGAGAAGGAAAGGCGCAGGTCGTACTATGCAAGGCACAACGCGCAAGACCCGAACCCGGACTTCTTTTCGGCGCGTTACTGGAGCCACCGCACTAAGTGGTAATCCTGTGGCGCAGGCGCTTCGGGAACTGAGGCAACAAATCGTGAAGCCGCGCAAGGGGCGTGGCTCTTATTCAAGGAAGGACAGGCACGATGGGATACGGTAAGGGCAAGGGCATGAAGGGCGGCAAAAAGGGCGGCAAGAAGGGCGGCAAAGCCTCGAACGAAGTTCTTGGGAAGTACGCTGGCTGATGGCTAAGGGCGTCGCTCATTATTTCCGCGATGGCACCCGACACCGTGGCGGCTCTCACAAGATGCCCGACGGCTCCCTTCACAGCGGCGCTCGCCACACTGCGTCGAGCAAGAAGCTGTTTCACTTCGGGCAACTATCTGACGCCGCCAAGAAGAAGGCGCGCAAGAGAGCATGAGAGACGACAACATTAAGGCCGGTAGGCAGGAGTAAAAAATGGCAAACACTGTAACATCACAGACACTTGTTGACGACGAGCAACACGCCGTCATCAAGTTCACCAACCAGTCGGACGGAACCGCCGAGAGCGCCCTGAAGAAGGTTGACGTTAGCGCGCTTCGCGAAAAAGACGGCGACGCCTGCACTGAGGTCATCATTCAGAAGATTGTGGCAGACATCAGCGGCATGACCGTCAAGATGTTCTGGGATGCCACGGCGAACACTCTGTGCCACACGATTTCGACTTCTGGCACGACCGACTTCCGCGACGCGACTGGGTCGCGCGGCATCACGAACGACGCAGGCGCAGGCAAGACCGGCGACTTGCTGTTCACGACTGTCGGCCACGCCAGCGGTGATTATTACTCGATCATTCTGTACATGAAGAAAGTGTACTGATGGCTCGAAGGTTTCCGAGCGTTCCGAAGGATAAGAAAACTGGCGTACCCAAGAAGTATGTTGCTGGTTCTCGCTCTCCTTCGGCTAAGGCGAAGGAAATCAAGCGCACCGCGAAGGCGTACAAAGAGGGACGCAAAATCGACGTGAAGGCGGTCAGCGCATCGCGCGCCGCTCAGGCGAAGAGGAAAAAGAAGCGTGGCAAAAGCTAAACCACTCTCCGAGGCGACGAAGAAGACGCTTCGCGAGAAAGCCAAGAAAGCGAACATGACCTATGGAGAGCTTGCAAAAGTTTATCGCCGAGGCCAAGGCGCGTATCTCTCGTCTGGCTCGCGAAACGTCCCAATGGCTGCGTGGTCTATGGGGCGCGTAAACTCCTATATCAGGGGTGACAAAGCCCGAACCGCCGACAAGGACATCTACAAAGCCGCTCGCGGCAGGAGTAAGAGAACATGATTGATTGTGGTAACTGCGGACACCCGAAGCGCTGCCCGGAGGCGGGTCGCTGCATTATGGGCATGATGCCCCCGGCTGACGTGGGTCCGACCCGCAAGCCCAAGGAGCGGAACGTCAACACCAGCACCGGCAATGTCCGCATGAAGGGCGACAAGCCGGTTGAGGCCGTAATCAAGAAGGTCAAGAAAAAGGCGAAGTAAATGGCTGAGATGGACGATGTGCAACTCGGTTCAATCGTCAGCGGAGAGATCACTGACGCGCTGAACCACTTCGACAGCGAGTACACGCAGGACCGCCTGCGCGCGCTTGACTTCTACCTTGGAGAGCCGCTCGGCAACGAGGTCGAAGGTCGATCTGCCGTCGTCGATACGACTGTGGCTGACACGGTCGAGGCTATCATGCCGAACCTGATGCGGGTGTTCACGACGAACGACAAGTACGTTCGCTTCGCCCCGCGCTCTGGTGAAGACACCGAGGCCGCCGAACAGGCGTCAGACTTCGTCAACTACATCATCCAGAACCAGTGCGACGGCTACAAGCTGCTGCACACCTTCTTCAAGGATGCGCTCCTGTTCCGCATGGGCGTGATCAAATACTTCTGGGAAGAGGTCGATGAGGTTGACGAGGAGGAATACAACGGCCTGACCGAGGCTGAGCTTGTGCTTCTGCTGAACGACCCGAACATCGAGATCGTCGAGCAGCGCGAGACCGTGATGTCGAGCTACACCGACGAGGAGGGCGACGAAGTCCCGGTCGATGTGCAGTACGATCTGTCGGTCCGCGTCACGCGCAAATCGGGCCAGATTAAGGCAATAAACGTGCCACCCGAGGAGTTCCTCGTCTCGCGGCAGTGTACCTCGCTCGACGATGCACACTTCGTGGCACACCGCACGTCGCTCACTGTGAGCGAGCTTGTGGCGATGGGCTACGACCGCGACATCATCGAGATGTATGCCGGTGAAAACGAGCTAGACACCGACCGCGAGATCAACGCTCGCTTCCAGAACCTTGAGGCGGCGACCGGCGTCGATCCGGCTGACCCGACCCTGCGCTCGGTGATTTACCACGAGTGCATCATGAACGTGGATTACGACGGCGACGGCATTGCCGAGCGTCGCCGCATCTGCGCGATTGGCTCTGACGGCGACTACATCCTGCACAATGAGCCGTGGGATCACATGCCGTTTGCGGTATGCTCGCCGATCCTGATGCCGCACCGCCTGATCGGTCGCTCGCTGTACGATCTGACTGAGGACTTGCAGGTCATCAAAACCACACTGATGCGCCAATATCTCGACAGCGTCTACTCCTCGACCCTGCCGCGCATGATTGCGGTTGAGGGTCAGGTGAACCTCGACGACCTGCTCGACGGCTCCGCAGGCGGCGTGATCCGCACCCGCCAGCCGGGCATGGTGCAGCAGATCACCGGCGCGTCTGTGGGCGGCGAGATCAGGCCGCTGATGGACTACATCGACAGCATGAAGGAGAACCGCACCGGCATGAGCCGCGCGTCGCAGGGACTTTCACCCGACAGTTTACAGTCCTCGACTGCCAGCGCCGTTGCGGCGACCGTTCGCGGCGCTCAGGTGAAGCTGGAGAGCTACGCGCGCACAATGGCCGAGACCGGCGTGAAGGACTTGTTCAAGGGCATCCTGCATCTGGTTCTGAAGCACGACAACAAGCCGCAGGTCTTCCGCCTGCGTAACGGCTTCGTGCCGATCAACCCGGCGGAGTGGAAGTCGCAGTTCGACGTGGTTGTGCAAGTCGGGCTCGGAACCACAGACGACGAGACGAAGATCGCCTTCCTGACGCAGGTCGCGGCGAAGCAGGAGCAAATCCTGATGCAGCTAGGGCCGCAGAACCCGATTGTGTCGATGGAGCAGTATGTGAACACGCTGCGCTCGATCGCCGAGATCGGCGGCTTCAAGGATGTCGATCAGTTCTTCAATTCGCCTCAGATGATCCGCCAGCAGATGATGATGCAGCAGGCGCAGCAGCAGGCTCCGCAGCCCGATCCGAAGCTGGTCGAGCTTGAGCAGGAGATGGCCCTGAAGCGTCAGCGTATGGAGATGGAAATCCAGCTTGAGCGCGAGAAGATGGTGATGGAGATGGAGCTTCGCAGGCAGGAGCTTCAGGCTGAGGCAGAACTTCGCGTCGCCAAGGCCGTCACCGACGCCGATATTTCAACCAACCTGCCGAGGAACTAGGGATGCCTCCAGTAACAAAAACAGACTGGTCAAAACCTGCAAGCGATCCGGTAAACCGTGGCGGCGGCGGAGGGCTAAGCCAAGGCCAGAGCGCGGCGGCTCAGCGGTACGCGGAGAGCGCGGCCCAGTACCGGCCCAGCACCGCTTCCGGCGGTGTGTTTGGCTCTCCGGTTTACAGCGTCGGGGGAAGCGATGACAGCTCCGATGCTGCCGCAGCCGTTCAGGCTATGATCGACCAGCAGATTGCCGCCCAACAGGCGCAAGAGGCGCAACAAGCCGCTGCTGCCGCTGCGGCAGTTCAGGCGAACTTAGATGCTCAGCGTCAGCAGCAACAAGCTGCCGATGCGGCCGCTGCGGTTCAGGCGAACTTAAACGCCGCGATTGCTCAGCGTCAGCAGCAACAAGCTGCTCAAGCTGCTGCGGCAGTTCAAGCGAGTATAAATGCTCAGATTGCACAACGTCAGCAGCAGCAGCAACAGCAGCAGGCCATGCTGGTCGGCACCTCGAATATGGGCTTCACTGATCAGATGATGGCAGGCGGCGTATCGCCCGGCCTGCTTCAGGCTCGCTACGGCGCGAACGCTCCGGCTGTTATGGAGTATCTGGATCGTACAATACTGGGCGGCCCGGTTCAGGGCGCTCTCGGCGCGATAGGATTAAAGACCGCACAGCAGCATCTTGCGACTGGAACAGGCCAGCCTGTCTTTGACGAAAATGGAGTTTTGCGCGGCACCCTCAGCACCGGGCCGTTTGGCGGCGTCGTCTACTCCGGCACCCGCATTCCCGGATATGAAGGCGAATACGCAGAACTGATTAGGCCGGATGAAAACGAAGGTTCCGAGGAAGACCAGCCGGAGGTCACCAGCACTGTGCAAGACCCCGCGACCGGCCAAGAGGAGTGTCCCGAGGGATACATCTTCGACGAAGACCTTCAAGCATGCCGCAAGAAGCCGATGGAGCGCGCTGCGGTTGATACCACGCCCGGCGAGCGCTATATCCGCTCTGGGCTGCTGGACGTGGCTCCAGAGGGCTTGATGGGCTTTCAGGAGCGTTACGGCGCAGGCTTCGGCTCGCCGATGGATTTCGCTGCGGCGAACCGGGCGTTCCGCATGGGCGGAGCGGTGACGCCGAGCTTCTACAGCGCACCACCGAAACTGGACGGATACACGCTGCTGACATGAACGAACACAAGGCAAGAAAGCGGCAGGACCGCGCGGCAAAGGCCGAGGCACTGCTGAGAAACGAGCTTTTCATCGAGGCGTTTGAATATCTCGATGAACAATTCGTCGAGGCTTGGAAAACCTCCAGCATCGACGATGAAGAGGCGCGCGAGAAGATATTCCATTTGATGCAGGCACTTGGCGCTGTGAAGGGGTATTTTCAGAGTGTCGTCGAGGATGGTAAGATGGCGCAGGCCCAGCTTGACGAGTTCAGGCGCTATGGCCGCATAAACTAGGAGATTTTTATGTCCGATAATCCTAATCAGGGAACCGGAGCTATTTCGTTAAATGATGCAGTTTCTCTTCTGAACACGCCCCCAGCGGACACCGTGACAGAAGAGCAGGTCGAGGCCCGAGAGCCTCAACAGCCTGAGACCGAGCCGTATGAGGCCGAGGCGGACACCGCAGACGCGACCGCCGACGTTGAATACGAGGAGGACAATGAGGGCGAAGACGCCTACGAGGCGGATGACGGCGAGGAGTACGACGAGGAACCCCCCGAGGTCTACACCGTAAAGGTGGACGGCCAAGAGGTAGAGGTAACCCTCGACGAGCTTCAAAACGGTTATTCGCGACAGCAGGCGTACACTAAGCGTTCGATGGAGTTAGCCGAACAGCGCAAAGCCTTTGAGGCGGAGCAAGCTGAAACGAGACAAATTCGAGACGCTTACGCGCAGCAACTTGATCAGTTGGCTGCCCAAATCCAGCAGACAACTCAGCAGGAGCCTGACTGGAGAGCATTAGCCGAGACTATGTCCGAGCGCGACTTGTTTCTGTACAAGGCCGAGTGGGACCAGCAGAAGGAATACCAGAAGCAGGTTCAGGCCGAACAGCAACGCATTGCGGCGGAGAAGTCTCGCGAGCAGGAGCAGGAGCTTCGCAAGCATCTCGAGGTGCAGCGTACAGACATGCTCAACCGAATTCCTGCGTGGCAGGATGAAGACGTTCGCGAGGCGGAGCGCAGGGAGGTAATCTCCTACGCTCAGAAGCGGATCGGGTTTTCGGAGGAGGAGATTGCAAACGCATCTGATGCGCGCGCGATTGAGCTTCTCTACAAGGCGTGGCAGTGGGACCAGCTTCAGGAGAAGAAACCCGCCGCCAAGAAGCGCACCCGAAAGGCTCCCAAGATGGCTAAGGCAGGGCGACCAAAGACCAAGCGCGAAGTTGCTAACCGTTCTCGGCAAGAAGCCAGAAAGCGTTTTGAAAGCGCTGCGACGGTGGACGCCGCTGTTGAGTATCTAATGGGGCGCTGACCCCGGGAGTAAAAAATCATGACTACTTTCGCCACAGGAGCAGCAATCGGTGAGCGCGAGCAGCTTGCCGATGTTATCTACCGGATTGACCCGGCAGAAACTCCAATTTTTTCCAATGTGAAAAAAGAAACCGCTAACGGTGTGTTTGTCGAATGGCAGACACAGGAGCTTGCCGCGAGCAGCACCACGAACTATCACAACGAAGGCGCAGACACCGCGACAGCTGCGGCCACGCCGACGGTCCGTCTTGGGAACTATATGCAGATATCCAAGAAGGTCTTCGCAACTTCTGGCACCCTCGATGCGGTAGATACTGCCGGAAGAGAGCGTGAGCATAATTACCAGAAGGTATTGAAATCATTGGAACTTCGTCGCGATCTAGAAAAAATGATCGGCGATACCAATGTGGCTCGCTCCGCATCTGACCCGCGCAAGTCGGCCTCGCTGATGACTTGGATCAGCAACGGCTCTGTCGGCGCTGGCTCCGGTGCATTTGCCGCGAACCAGAACGGCACCGCGACGGTCACCGACGGTACTGACCGCGCCCTGACGCTCGCCCTCATTGAGGACGCCCAGCAGGACGCATATACCGACGGCGGTAACCCTCGCCTCATGGTCATGTCGCCGACGAACAAGGCGAACTTCTCCGATCTGACTGCTGCGGCGACCAACAACGTCGTGTCCAATCAGGTCAACATGACCACCGCCAAGGAAGTGACCTTCATCGGTTCGACTTCTGTCTTCCTCGGCGACTTCGGCACCATCGAGGCGGTTCCGTCTCGCCAACTGTCGAACGATAAGATTTTCCTTATCGACCCGGACTTCGTATCGCTCTGCACTCTCAACGGTCGTAACTTCCTTGAGGAAGACCTCGCCAAAGTCGGCGACGCGACTGAGAGCCACGTTCTGATCGAATGGTCGCTCAAGCCGCTGGCCCCCAAGGCCCACGCTGGCATCTTCGACCTCTCCGGCGCATAATTAAACGAGGGGGCGGCGATGTCGCCCCCTCTTCTTATGAGGGAAGCATGAAGCGTTATCTCTACACCGATCCGCACACGCGCAAAGAAGTCGCGATGCACCAGAACAGCGACGGATCGACCTACATCGAACACAAGCAGGAATTTGGCAATATCCTGAAGCTGAACAAAGAGCTTGAGGCGGAACATCGTCCCGGCTCGATGATCGGCAACACGCAGCGCCATGTACAGCATGTGGCGGAAATCCCGAACGTGGTGTATGCTCACCTTGTGGAGAAGTTCGGCCCGATGCGCGATAATCCGAAGGCGTGGAAGGCGTGGCTGAACGATCACCAGAACCGAGCATTTAGAACTGGCGGCGGAAGGCTCTAATGGCGATCTCGACCTACAGCGAACTGAAGACGGCCATTGCGAACTTTCTTGCTCGCGATGATCTGACCAGCGTGATCCCCGACTTCATCCAGCTTGCCGAGGCGCGCATGTCTCGCGAGCTTGAGACGCGGTCGCAGGAGAAGCGCGCCACCGCAACCCTGACGGCAAGCGACGAGTATGTGGCACTGCCGACTGACTTGCGGGAAGTTCGCGAGGTCAAGCTGAACACGACGCCGATCACGGTTCTTAGCTACCACAGCCCGGTCGCGCTCGATCAGAAGTTCTCGTCCGGCGGCACCGGCAAGCCGCTCGGCTTCAGCATCGTCGGCGACGAGCTAAAGCTGCGCCCGGTGCCGGACAGCAGCTACACCGCCGAGATCATCTACATCGGCACCGTGTCGGCCCTGTCGGACAGCAACGCGACGAACAACATCCTGAGCCGCTCTCCCGATGCCTATCTGTACGGATCGCTCGCGGAGGCGTATGCTTACCTCCTAGATGAACAGCGCGCCGCTCAGTACATGCAGCGGTTTACGATGGCCCTTGAGGAGATCAAGGTGGACGAGCAGCGCGCACATTACGGCACCGGGTCGCTGCAAATCAGCAGCATTTACGCGCGCCAAAACGCAGCAGTGGAGAGCTAAATGTCTGCAATGTCCGACTACCTTGAGAACAAAATTCTCGACCACGTCCTCGGGACGACTGCCTACACCGCGCCGACAACCGTGTATGTCGGCCTCGCCACCGCGTCATTCGCTGACGACAACAGCGGCACCGAACTGACCGGCAACAACTACAGCCGCGTCAGTGCCACCTTCGACGCCGCCGCGTCCGGCACAACCGACAACAGCGCGGCAATCGAGTTCGCTGCGGCGACTGGGTCGTGGGGTACGGTCTCGCACTTCGGCATCTTCGACGCATCGTCTGGCGGCAACCTGCTGATCCACGGCGCGTTCACCACTGGCAAGGCCATCGCGTCGGGCGACGTTCTGAAAATCTCGACAGGTGATCTCGACATCACCGCAGCATAAGGTGATGCCGTGGCTATCACGAAGCCTACCCTTGATCAGCTAACAGGCTCCATNGATGCCTTCGTCGGGTCGCTTGACACCGACGCTGATCTGCTTCGCGCTGATTTTACCAAGGAGCCGACCCTCGAAGAACTGGACAGCATTGTCGGGAGCCTCGACAGTGCTGANGCNTTTGGCGATCTCGACAGCCTGAGCTTCGACTTCTTCTCGGTCGCNGGTAGCGCGGCCACAGCAATNACCGCGACGGCGCANGCNACCTTCCCGATTGAGTTCGATGCGTCTGTGTCGGTCTCGATGTCGGCTACCTCTGACAACTTCCGCGAGCGCGGCGTTGACGGCGCAGCAACCGGCGCGGCGTCTGTTGCCGCGACTGCCGCGTTCATCGCGCATATGGAAGGCTCCGCCAGCGTCGCCATCACGGTCGCGTCGGACAATGACCGCATCCGAGGCGTAGAAGGCACCGCAGACGCCGCTGTAACGGCCACAGGCGCGTATGTGACCGTATTCTCGGTTGACGGTAGCGCAGATGTCTCTATGGCCGCCACAGCGGCTCCTGTGGGTGTTTTCGTTATGGCCGGTTCCGCAGACGCGGCGCTGTCTNCTACACCATGCGCGGCAGGGTGCTGGGCGAGGAGTGGACGGAAGTCACCGACGGCACCGAGACGTGGACAGATATCGCGGCAGGCTCTGAGGTCTGGACGACGGTAACTACAGGCAGCGAGGTCTGGTTGCAGCAATGATACAGTTTGGCGAATGGCTGCCCGATCAGCCCGACTACTCGAACCCCGGCGTGACNCGCGCCGAGAANGTNATCCCNGCNGCTGGNGGNTANCGCAGCCTGCCCGAGTTCGTCGCCTACTCCGGCGNGGCTGNCTGGCNACATCAACGGCNTNTTTGCGGCNAAGGANAACGACGGCAACGTCAAGCTGTTCGCNGGCGACAACACAAAGCTNTACGAATTCGACAGCACNGACAGCGGCCTCGACAANATCNNNAAGNCNNGCAACTACACGCTGACCACGCCCGAGGAGCGCTGGCGCTTCGTGCAGTTCGGCAAGGANGTGATNGCGGTCGGCGGCCTCGGGGTNAACCCGCAGCGCTACACGCTCGGCACCAGCAGCCTGTTCGCCGATCTGGGCGGCTCGCCCCCGGANGCTGACTTCATCGCAGTGGTNCGCGACTTCGTGTGGCTCGGCAACGTCGATGATGGGTCGGGCAACNGNNTNCCNTNCCGCGTCCAGTGGTCGGGCTTCAACGACATCACAAGCTGGACNNCNGGCACCGATCAGTCCGACTTCCAAGACATCCCNGACGCAGGCAACGTGACCGGNATGGTCGGCGGCGAATACTGCACGATCCTGATGGAGCGCGCGATTGTCCGCGCCACCTACTCGGGTCCGCCGCTGATCTTCCAGTTCGACAAGGTCGAGACGGCGCGNGGCTGTCAGGTGCCGGGNTCGATCTGCAACATCGGCCACACTGTCTTNTACCTGTCCGACGACGGCTTCTATGCGTTTGACGGCCAGCGGTCTCAGAACATCGGGGCCGAGAAGNTNGACAAGTTCTTCTTCGANGACTTCAACATCGCGCACAANGACAAGATGACATCGAGCGTCGATCCGCAGAACCAGATCGCGGTCTGGTCCTATGTGTCGAACNACAGCACCGACGCCNAGCCNGACAAGCTGCTGATCTACAACTANGCCATCGGTCGCTGGTCTATCGCCNCNGTACAGGCCGGACTGATTGCGCCGATGTTNACNCCNGCNTACACGCTTGAGCAGCTTGACAACGTCAACGCCAGCCTCGACGCGCTCCCGGCCTCNCTNGACAGCGCGCTGTACAAGGGCGGNCAGTTCATCTTNGGCGGCGCNNNNGGCNANAANATANNCACNTTCACAGGCGACCCGCTCGCNGCNACNATCGAGACNAGCAGAGGCCGGGCTTGCGACNGGNAAGTTCAACATGGTCACGCGCGTNTATCCGTANCACGAANACGGCANCGTGACGGTNCAGATNGGCACNCGCGGCCTGCACTCNGANGACGGTNACGTTNACGNCGGCGCAGNCTCCNAGCGCGGACGGCTTCGCGCCGTTNCGGGCGCAGGGCCGGTATCACCGGGCGCGCATGAACCTGAGCGGCCAGTGGTCATTCGCGCAGGGCATGGACGTTGAGGCGAGGCAGATAGGCAGGCGATGACGACGCGCACCAGCAACTTCCGCATCCTGAACCCGATCCTCGCGACGACGCGAGAGATCGCCGAGCTTCTCAACCGCACGATTAACGGCGGCCTGAATAGCTGGGACTATGTGACGCTTCAAGCGAACGTGACCGAGACGACGCACAGCGACCCGCGCTTCTCGAAGGAGAGCGTGGTGTTCTTCACGTCAATCGATCACTCGCCGTCGCACTTTGAGCCGTACATCAAATCGACCTCAACTGATGGGACGATGAAAATTGGACACAACAACCACGGACATACACAAGAGTTCGCCTACCTTATTATCGGTTGATCACTGGGCGCGCTGCTCGAANTACATCGAGGANGCGCTCGAATACGCAGGCGGNTCGCACACNNTNCAGGACGTGATGCTTGCNGTNNCNGAGGGCAAGGCCCAGTTCTTTCCGCTCGAAAGGTCTGCTATAGTGACAGAAATCGTTGACTATCCGCAGAAGGCGATGTGCCGGATTTGGCTGGCGGGTGGTGATCTGGACGAGCTAATAGACGCGGAAGCTGCAATCGCCGCGTGGGCCAAGACGCTAGGTTGCAGCGGGATGGAGATCATCGGGCGCAGGGGTTGGTCTCGCAAACTTGAAAACTACCGGCAGAGCGCGGTGGTGCTTATGAGGGATTTCAAAGATGAGTAAAGGTGGCGGCACGACAAGACAGGTGACCAGCACTGGCGCGCCAGAGTACGCGCAGCCGTTTCTGGAGTTCGGTCTTTCCGAGGCGAAGGAACTGTACGGAACACCGCANCAGTTCTTCCCCGGCTCGACCACCATCGGCTTTGCGCCGGAGACAGAAATGGCGCTGTCGGGCTTGCGTCAGCAGGCTGTCAGCGGCTCACCCTTCATCGGTGCCGTGCAGGACGTGGTGATGCAAAACCTCACCGGCACGAACCCGCTGATGGCTGCGGCCTTCCGCCCCGCCATCGAGGCCGTGCAGGCCGAGGCATCGAAGGCCGGGCGCTACGGCTCCGGCTACCAGCAAGCGGCTCTGGCTCAGGCACTTGCGCCGATGGCGTATCAGGCGCAGCAGGCGGCCATCGCTCAGGCTCCTGCGGCTCGCCAGTTCGGTCAGGCTGACCTTGAGACGCTGGCGCAGGTTGGCGCTGCCAGAGAGGCGCAGGACGCGGCAGAGCTTGCGGCGAACATCCAGCGCTTTCAGTTCGAGCAGGAGGCACCGCGCGCTGCCCTTGCGGATTACATGGCAACCGTTGCAGGCGGCACGGTCGGCGGTCAGTCGATCCAGCCGGTCTATCGCCAGCCTGCTCTCTCTGCGCTTGGCGGCGCTCTGGGCGGCGCTCAGCTTGCTGGCCTAATGCCTGCCGGAGGCGCCTTCACGCCGGGCATGGGTGCCGGTCTCGGCGCTCTCGCAGGACTGTTGGGGTAACACATGAGACATCAGATGACACGGCCCGGACTTCTCGCTTTTCAGCGTCCAGATACGGCGCGGCGCTTTCTCGATC
>FUFK010050845.1_pt1 | contig 16167 bp, 15 predicted proteins | sample 1021851 | NCBI WGS metagenome assembly FUFK01 (sample SAMEA51879418, study PRJEB19060) | metagenome | reverse complement strand
GTTTTTATACGATCATAAGTAGATTACTTGGATATTTGAGAGATATATTGATTGCAATATTTCTCGGTACTGGACTACTNGCNGATGCTTTTTTTNTNGCATTTAGAATTCCAAATACATTTAGAAGATTATTTTCAGAGGGAACTTTTAATGCCGCTTTTGTACCAAGCTATGCATCAGAAGTAATGAAGGGTAAAAACCGGTCCAACAAATTTGCAAATGACATCTTTAATTTATTATTTTTAAGTTTGTTATCATTAACATTGCTTGTTCAATTATTTATGCCTGCATTTGTATCGTTTATTGCTCCAGGTTTTGTAGGGGATATTAATAAAATGGAAGTAGCTATTATATTAACACGTATCACTTTTCCATTCTTATTATTTATTTGTTTAGCATCTTTTTTCGCTGCAATTTTGAACTCTCATAATAAATTTGCAGCCGCATCAGGTGCTCCAATAATATTAAATATTGTATTAGTTTTAGTTTTGTTATTTTCGAGTTCTTTAGGAGATAATTTAGTATATTATTTATCCTATGGTGTTTCCTTAGCAGGATTATTACAATTAATTTTTTTGTACCAATTTGTAAAAAAACATTATTCACTTAAATTTCAATTTAAAGTTAAAACTAGCAAAAAAGTTAAAATTTTTTTCAAAAAATTAGTACCAAGTATTTTTTCATCAGGAGTAACTCAAATAAACATATTAGTTGGTACCATTATTGCTTCATTTCAGGCAAGTGCAGTATCATATCTTTATTATGCAGACAGAATATATCAAATTAATTTAGCATTAGCTGGAATTGCAATCGGAGTAGTAGTTCTTCCACAATTATCAAAACATATTCAATCTAAGAAAAAAGATAAAATTTTGCTAATTCAAAACAAAGCACTTGAACTAAGTTTATTTCTTAGTTTACCAGCTTCTATTGCGTTAATTCTTGGTTCAGAACAAATAATTTCAGCATTATTTGGTTATGGATCTTTTAATGAGACTTCTGTTTTAAATTCAAGTTTAGCTTTGTATTATTTTGCTTTAGGTCTACCTGCATTTGCTTTATTAAAAGTTTTTTCTAGTTTCTTTTTTGCCAATCACAATACTAAAACTCCTTTTTATATTTCTTTAATCTCTGTCATTTTAAACATTTTGATAAGTATTTATTATTTTAATGAAATCGGATTTATAATAATTCCTATTGCAACAACAATTTCATCATGGTTTAACTGTATACTATTGTTTTTATTTTTAAAAAATGGAAACCTTTTTTCGTTCAATCAATTTTTTCTAATAAAGTTTATTAAAATAGTTATTGCTTCTATTTTAATGGGTTTTGTATTTCAATTTTTCCTTAATTTATTTCAAAATGAACTTGAATTTGATCGACAATATAAATCTTTTTATTTAATATTATCAGCACTATTGGGCCTAGTGTTTTATCTTGTTATTTCTTACTTCATCAAAGCTTTTAAAATAAGCGATATTCAACTAAAGTATTAACTTTATGGGTAAAAAAATATTTTCAGGTGTTCAACCTACTGGTAATCTTCATCTCGGTAATTATTTAGGAGCAATTAAGAATTTTGTTGAACTTAATAATGAAGATGCAAATGATTGTATTTTTTGTGTGGTGGATTTGCACGCAATAACAGTCAAGCAAGACCCCAAAGAATTAAAAAAAAATATTAGAGAAACAGTAGCAACATTTATAGCTAGCGGGATAGATCCGAATAAAAGTATAATTTTTAATCAATCAGGTGTAGCAGCTCATTCTGAAGGTGCATGGATTTTGAGTTGTGTGGCTCGTATGGGATGGCTAAATAGAATGACACAATTTAAAGAAAAAGCTGGAAAAGATAAGGAAAAAGCCAGTGTTGGATTATATTCTTATCCAGTTCTTATGGCAGCTGATATCTTGTTATATGACGCTTCACATGTGCCTGTAGGANANGATCAAAAACANCANCTNGANTTNTGNAGAGATATNGCTCAAAAATTNAANAANGANTTTAATATTAATGATTTTTTAAAAGTTCCTGAACCTTTAATTCAAAAGGAGTTTTCAAGGATAATGAGTCTAAAAGATGGGTCAAAAAAAATGAGTAAATCAGATTTATCCAACTTAAGTAGAATAAACTTATCAGATAATAAAGATCAAATTATCAATAAAATTAAAAAGGCAAAAACTGACCCTTTACCAATGCCATATGATATTAAAGAGCTTAATGGAAGGCCAGAGGCACAAAATTTGTTAGGAATTTATTCAAACTTAAGCGCGTCGACTTTAGATAATTCTTTGAAAAAATTTGCAGGTAAGAATTTTTCAGAATTTAAAGAGTCACTATCTGAACTGTTAGTAAATAAAATTATTCCAATATCTGATGAAATAAAAAAGTTACTAAATGAAAAAACTTATCTTGATTCTGTTCTTCTAGATGGGGTTGAAAAGGCTGATAAAATTGCATCAAAAAAGGTAAAAAATATTAAAGAAATTATAGGTTTTTAATAAAAAATTAATATCAAGTTTTAATTTCTAAAATATAAACTATATATATTTTATGTTTGTACAGACTCAAATAACTCCAAATCCAAATTCATTAAAATTTCTTCCTGGAAAAAAGGTATCAAACAGTGGTCCTTATGAAATTACTAGTAAGGATCAAATTAATAATGAATTAGTTAGAAACATTTTATCAGTTAAAGGTATTGAGGGAGTTTTTTTAGGTCAAGATTTTATATCAGTTAACAAGAGTGATCAAACTGAATGGGATGAAATAAAACATATTGTGATTTCACACATAAATGATTTTTATACTGATGGAAAAGAGTATGTAATTGACGAAAATATAAAACCAGAAAAAACTGAACTGGATGAAATAGAACAAAAAATAGTAAAAATCTTAGATCAAAAAATAAGACCGGCGGTTGCTAAAGACGGTGGAGATATTAAGTTTAAAGAATATAAAGATGGTGTAGTAAAGGTACAACTTCAGGGTAGTTGCTCTGGATGCCCGAGTTCCACTATGACTTTAAAACAGGGTGTACAAAACTTACTATGTCATTATCTACCCGAGGTTAAAGAGGTAATTGCCATTTAAATTATGCGATCAAAAATAAAAATAAGACAAAATAATATAAAAAGTAAAATTAATAATATATTAGTAAAATTTTCTATAAGTGCTTCTGTTATTATATTTTTTTTTTACACTGCGCCAATTTTTATAAATTTTGCGGATAACAATTTTAATAATAAAGAATTTACAAATAATTCTAAAAATATTTTAGACAACATTTTGAAAAGAGGTAAAACATTTGTAAATGACGATCCACAGGTAGAAAGTGATGAAATGGATCTATTATATGATATTTTAGAGGAAAATAACTCTAAAATAAATCTAGTAAGATACACTACCTCAGAGATTAACGCTTTATTTAAGGAAGTAAAATATAATTTGGAAGAAGTAAGAGATACAAAATTAGTTAAACCGATTGATATTGATTTACTTCCCAATGAAATTAAAAATATAGATAATTCAAAAAAAAGAAAAGAACTATTTATTAAAATTGTTTTACCTTTAATTGTTAAAGAAAATAATAAAATTAGAATAGACAGAAAAAGACTTTTCACAATTTTAAACAAAAATAGCAATACAGATATAGAAAAGAAGTGGTTAGAAAAAAAATACAAACAATATGGTGTAAAACAAAACGATCTTTCAACTTTAAAAATTAGAATGGATGAGATTCCTGTTTCATTAGCTATAGCTCAAGCGGCTAAAGAAACAGGGTGGGGAACATCAAGATTTGCACTAAAAGGTAATGCTTTATTTGGACAGTGGACATGGTCTGGTGAAGGATTAAGGCCCAAAAATGCTGAGAAAGGTGAGGAACATAAAGTTATGAAATTTCATAGCTTGCAGTTATCTGTAAGAGCTTATTTAAGAAATCTTAACACACACTCATCTTATAGAGATTTAAGAAAGGCAAGAACAGAGCTTAGGAATAAAAATAAACCATTAGATAGTATGGTCTTATCAAATCATCTTGATAAGTATGCAGAAACAGGAACTGAGTATATAAAAGTTCTACAGAAAATAATAAACCAAAATAACTTAAAAGATTTTGATGAAGCGCGATTGTTACCATCTAGCAAAGATTTAGAAAGTTTAACTTAATTTTTTTTAATTGGAAATTGAATTCCAAACCATCTCCACTTACCATTATCATTAAGAGAACAATTTACCCTTCCTCTCCTTGGCTCAAATGGTGCTCTAAATTTAATTGATAAAGTAGAACCTGAAATAATAGTATCTGATTTTTCCCAACGGTTGGCTTCATTTGAATAACAATTAATATTTATTAAATTTTTCTGTTCTTCAAAAAATTCAACTATAAATTTAGGTGGGTTTGTTGATTTTGTTAATTTTTTTTCCAAGGGTAATAATTTTCTATATTCTAACGGAAAATAATTTATTATTGCATTAAATCTTTTCAATTCGCCGTATTTTTCATTAATCGGAAATCTTGGTAATTCAAACTTATCTTTGTTTAAGTCAATTACACCAGAGTGTTGACCAAAAGCGAAATCAAAATTTTCAGAAATATAATTTCTCATAGATTTAGAATATTCACCAAATGGATAAGAAAATATACGTGGATTATAGCCAAGTTCTTTTAAAAAAATTTTATTTGCATTTTCAATATCCAATATAAATTTGTTATGTGTTTCATCAATAAGGTAATCATGACTATGTGAGTGATGTCCAATTAAAGTAAAAGACTCTTTTTCAATTTCCCTAATTTGGTCCCAAGTCATATAGCCACTTTTCCCTACAGGCTCAGTTGAAACAAATAAGATAAAAGGAATTTTTTTTTCTTTAAGGTATGGCCAAGCTTCAAAATAAAAAGACTCAAATGCATCATCTATAGTAATAAGTATCTCTTTTTTTAATTTTTTAGCACTGAATTGTTCTTTAAATTTATTTGGATTATGAAAGTGAAATTCTGAGTTTTTAATAATCTCAATATGTTTTTTAAAAATATCCATCTGAATATTTGTTGATGGATATTTAGACTCATTGAAACGATGATACATAATCGATAGAATTCCTTCATCTTTAGAATAGTATTTGATATTATTTTCATCTGCTTTAGAAGCAATATTAAAAAATAAAATAAATATGAATAAGCTACTAATTGATGTTGTGAGTGAAAAAATATTTTTAATGATCATCACTAAAGATGATATTTATAATATTACTAAAGAGAATACTAAAATTAATTATGAAAAATTAACAATAATTATCAAGGATTTTTTAAATTCTAACAGTTTGAGTTTAGATGATATTAATATAATTTATGTAAATAGAGGGCCTGGAAGTTTTGCAGGAATCAGGAATTCTTTGTCATTCGTAAAAGCATTATATGTTACAAGAAAAATTGACTATTATTGTTATAGTTTTGATGATTTCAAAGATCAAAAAGATATAAAATACGAAAATATACCCAATTTGTGTGACAAATTTAAAATTAAAAAAAATTTGATTAAACCTATTTATTTAAGTTAGAATTGAAAAATGTCAGAAACAATTGAGCAAAAATGTTTGTCTAAAGGTGTTAAACTAACTGACCAAAGAAGAATAATCGCTCAAGTTATGTCTGAGTCGTCTGATCATCCAGATGTAGATGAATTATACAACCGAGTTACTAAACTAGATTCAAAAATTAGTATTGCAACAGTTTACAGAACAGTAAAATTATTTGAGGAGACTGGGATTTTAACAAAGCACGAGTTTAAAGGTGGAAAAGCCAGATATGAAGAGTTAAATGAAGGACATCATGATCATTTAATTGATGTAAAGTCTGGAGAGATTATAGAGTTTGTTGATGAAGAAATTGAGAAACTCCAAAAGAAAGTTGCAGAAAAATATGGATATACCTTAGTAGACCATAAATTAGAACTTTATGGGATAAAGAAGAAATCCTAGTAAAATGACACAAAAAATATTTATTAAAACATTTGGGTGTCAAATGAATGAGTACGATTCTAATAGAATATTTGACTCAGTTAAAAAAATTGGTTTCAAAAAAACAGACNATTATGCGGACGCGAATTGTTACCTTCTTAACACTTGTCACATAAGAGATAAAGCTAAAGAAAAAGTTTACCATGAAATAGGTAGAGTTAAAAAAATTTTCCGATCGAAACAAAAACCATTAGTAATTATAGCAGGATGTGTTGCGCAAGCTGAAAATCAAGAAATGTTAAAACGTGAGCCTTATATTGATTTAGTAATTGGCCCTCAATCTTATCACAAAATAAATGATACCATATTGAGTTACATTCAAAAAAAGAAAAAAATGGAAGAAACAGAATTCGATGCTATTTCTAAATTTAAATATTTCAGTAAAATAAAAAATGAGGCTGGAAAAGTATCTTCATTCTTAACTATTCAAGAAGGCTGTGATAAATTTTGTCATTTCTGTGTAGTGCCTTACACAAGAGGACCTGAGTATTCAAGACCTTTTCAACAGATTATAGATGAGGCCAAATATTTATCTGAAAAAGGGACCAAAGAGATAGTGCTCCTTGGTCAAAATGTTAATGCATATAATGACGGTAAAAATAGATTGTCTAACTTGATTATGGAAATAGAAAAAATAGAAGATATTAAAAGAATTAGATATACCACCTCTCATCCAAAAGATATGACTGAAGATTTGATAGATATTTATAAAAATTCTCATAAATTAATGCCGCTTGTTCATCTTCCAGTACAAAGTGGATCTGATAAAATTTTAGAGCTTATGAATAGAAAGCACACTATTAAAGACTATCTACACATTTTTGAAAAATTAAAAAACATTAATAGTAAAATAGAATTTTCAAGTGATTTCATCATTGGTTATCCAGGAGAAAAAGAGGAAGATTTTGAAAATACATTAAGTTTAATTGAAAGAGTTAATTTTATTAATTCATATTCTTTTATTTTTAGTGCCAGACCAGGAACAGTTGCTTTTGATTTAGAAATTATTGACAAAAAAACTTCAATACAAAGATTAGAAACGATCCAGAATAAATTGTATGAAAACCAAATGAATAGAAATAAACTATTTAAAAATAAAATAGTCAACGTTTTGGTTGAAAATTTAACTGATGACAAAACCCAAACTTTTGGTAGATCTGAGTATATGACATCAGTAGTATTCAATGGTAATAAAAAACACATTGGAAAAATTGTTCCAGTAAAAATTAATAAATTTAATAGAACCACCTTATTTGGTGAAATTAATGAAGATTTGGATAAAAAGGTAGCATAATAATTGAGCAGCATAACAAATAAAAATATAGATCCATCCTTGAAGTTTGTTTACTCAGATAATAATTCTTTAAGTGTTATATTTCATGATAATGATTTGTTGATGGGTGTTGTGGGTGAATTTAATAAAAATTTACAAGAGTTAGAGAAAGTAACAAACTGTAGTTTGTACTCCAGAGGAAACTCCATACTAATTAAATCAAATCCAGAAAAGAATGAATTATTAAAAAATGCTATTCAGTTTTTAGCTAATCAGTTCATTAATAATGGAAGCATCGAGAGCAAAGATATAGTCTCTTCAGTAGATAAATTTATGATTAATGAAAAAGTTAAAAATAATAATGTAACTGATATAATTAAAACTCCAAAAAAATCTATAATTCCAAGATCTGAAAAACAAAAGGATTATGTAAGAGCACTAAGACAAAGTGATATTGTAATTTCAGCTGGACCTGCAGGAACAGGAAAAACATTTTTAGCAGTTGCTGTAGGATTGACAATGTTATTAGAAAAAAAAATTGAGAGAATTATTTTATCAAGACCAGCAGTAGAAGCAGGCGAGCGTTTAGGATTTTTACCTGGAGACATGNAAGAGAAAGTTGACCCATATTTAAGGCCTTTATACGACTCACTTTATGATCTTTTTGATTTTGAAAAAATTCAAAGAATGATTGAAATAGGAGACATTGAAATTGCTCCATTAGCCTTTATGAGAGGACGAACACTTAAAAATTCATTTGCGATTTTAGATGAAGCCCAAAATGCTACAGATACACAAATCAAAATGTTTTTAACTCGAATTGGAGAAAATTCAAAAATTGTAGTCAATGGGGATCCTAGCCAAATAGATTTACCAAATAAGAGTATGTCAGGGCTAGTACGTTCAAAACAATTATTAGGACATTTGAATGAAATATCTGTTATTGATTTTGACCACTCTGATGTCGTAAGACACCCGCTAGTTTCTAAAATTGTAAAAGCTTACTCAAAGAATGATTAGCATAAATGTCTTCTCAGAAGAGAAGGCTTGGTCAAAAAGGATAAAAAATAAAAATCTTTTTTTTCAAAAAATATGCAATGCTTTTCCGAAAAAATATAAGTTTTTAAATAAAAAAGTAAGTTTTACCCTATTACTTTCCAACAATAAAAATATTCAAAAATTAAATAAAATTTTTAGAAAAAAAAATAAGCCCACAGATATTTTGTCTTTTCCGTTAAACACAAAAGTAAAATTTTCAAAACAAGCTTATTTAGGAGATATAATTATTAGTTATAATTTTATCGATAAACCTATGTCAATAAATACAAAACTTTTTAATGAAAAAGTAACCAAAATATTTATTCATGGTTTTCTTCATCTTTTAGGTTTTGATCACAAGAAAAATAAAGATTATATAAAAATGTTAAAAGAAGAAGTGCAAATATATGAGTCTGTAATTTCAAAAATAAAATAAATTGACTAAAAAACTATATATTGAATTTGTATTTTTAATATTTTTAGGAGCAATTACTTCTCTAAGTTTGTACCCTTTTAACTATTTATTTATCAACTTTATTACTTTAAGTTTATTTTTTATCTTTCTAGTAAAGAAGTTAAAAAAAACCAAAAATAAAAAATTTACCTTCTTTTACGGCTGGTTATTTGGTCTTGGTTATTTCGTTACAAATCTTTACTGGATATCAATTTCGCTAAGTTTTGATGAAAGCTTTAAGTTTTTGATACCTGTCGTATTAATCCTTATTCCAGCTTTTTTAGCGTTGTTTTACGGTTTAGTATCTTTTTTGTTTTTTATTCTTAAACCAAAAAAAATAATTGCATCTTTTTTTCTTTTTTCTCTAATTTTTGGTTTGGTGGAGTATATTAGAGGCTCAATCTTGACTGGTTTTCCATGGAACTTAATTGCATACAGTTTTTCAAATCATTTAGAAATTTTAAATATTACTTCTGTTATTGGTACTTATGGGTTTAATTTATTTTGTATTTCTCTATTTATATGTCCTGCAGTGTTTATTTTAAGAGATACAAGATCTGACACATTGATATGTACATTTTTTATTCTTATCACGATTATTTTTTATTTTTACGGTTCTCAATCTAAAAAAAATTTTAATGCAACAAAAGTAGATCCCATTGATTATAAAGTAAGGATTGTAAGTTCTAATATTGAGTTAGATAGATTTTATAATAATCTTGATCCAATTACGGCCATCAAAGATTTAATTAAGCTTAGTGAACCTGATAAAAATGAAAGAATAATTTTTGTTTGGCCAGAAGGTATTTTACCAGGTATTTCTCAAGAAAAATTGAAAGATTACAAATGGTTATTTGAAAATTATTTTAATGAAAATCACTTGTTAGTTCTTGGCATAAATAGTAAATCTATTGAAAAAGATGGAGTAAAGTATTTCAATTCTCTTTCATTATACGATCATCAGTTAAATTTATTGAATTCCTACAATAAAAATAATTTAGTCCCCTTTGGTGAGTTTTTGCCATTTGAAAATATACTTAAAAATGTCGGTCTAAAGACTTTAACAAATAATTATCAATCTTATTCAAAAGGTAGTTTTAGGAATGTAATTAAAATAAGTAATAAAAATTCTTCATTAAAATTTTTACCTCTAATTTGTTATGAAATAATTTATTCTGGAAACATTTTTAAAGACTCAGATTTTGATTTTATAGTAAATATTTCAGAGGATGGTTGGTTTGGTAAATCTATTGGTCCTAAACAACATTTTATTCATAATGTATATAGAGCTATTGAAAACGGTAAATATGTATTGCGATCTGCGAATAATGGGATATCTGCTATAGTAAATCCAATAGGTGTTATTGAAAAAGAAGTTAGCTTTGATGATATCGGTTATATAGATTTAACCCAATTAAAGAAAATTAAGCCAACAATATTTTCTAAATATGGGAATAAAATTTTTGGATTAATAATTTTATTGTATATTTTCTTATTTTTTTCATTTAATAAAACTAAAGATGAGTAATCAAAAAAATTTTCTTTTCACAAGTGAATCAGTATCAGAAGGACATCCAGACAAAGTCTCTGATAGAATTTCAGATATGGTATTAGATAGTTATCTTTCTAAAGATCCGTTTTCAAGGGTAGCATGTGAAACATTAACAACTACCAATAGAGTTGTGTTAGCAGGCGAAATAAGGGGGCCTGAAATAAAAAAAGATGAATTAATTGAAAAAGTTAGAGGATGTATAAAAGATATTGGTTATGATCAAGATGGTTTTACTTGGAAAGAAGCCACAAGGATAGAAAGCTATCTTCATTCTCAATCAACTGATATCGCAATGGGAGTAGATTCATTGGGTAATAAAGACGAAGGAGCTGGTGATCAAGGCCTTATGTTTGGTTATGCCTGTAATGAAACAGAAGATCTTATGCCAGCACCTATTCATTATTCTCATAAAATTTTAAGGTTGATGGCAGAGGACAGAAAATCTGGAAAATTAAAAAATATAGAGCCTGATAATAAAAGCCAAATCACTTTTGAATATCTTAATGGAAAACCTACTAATGTTAAGTCTGTAGTAATCTCTTCACAACATTCACCTGACATCAATCAATCACAGGTAAGAGATTTATTGAGACCCTATATGTTTAAATCTATCCCAAAAAGATTTCTTGAAAATTTTGATGATAATGAGCTTTATATTAATCCAACTGGTAATTTTGTCATTGGCGGACCAGATGGTGATACAGGATTAACAGGAAGAAAAATTATNGTNGANACCTATGGTGGAGCAGCGCCTCATGGTGGTGGAGCTTTTTCAGGAAAAGATCCTACAAAAGTAGACAGATCTGCTGCTTATGCAGCAAGATATATTGCAAAGAATATAGTTGCATCTAAAATTTCAGAAAAATGCTTAATTCAAATAGCTTATGCAATAGGTGTGTCAAAACCTTTATCAATCTATGTTGATTTATTTGATAACAATATTGAAAAAAATAAATTTGTTGTAGAAAAAATAAATGAAAATTTTGATTTAAGTCCAAGAGGAATAAGAGAAATGTTAAATTTGAATAAACCCATATATGAAAAAACAGCTGCTTATGGGCATTTTGGTAGAAGCCCAGAAGAAAATGGCTCTTTTTCTTGGGAAAAAACAGATAAAATAAAAGATTTTTTAAAATAGTTTCTGTTGAATTAAAAAAAAACTTTACTATATTCCAAGTAAATCATTGAAGTTACAAAATGGGCTTTAGCCCATTTTTTTTTGGAATAAATTAAAAAATGTTAAATAAAAGAGCAGATAAATTAGAATTATTAAGAATTGCNGAAGCNGTAGCNNTNGAAAAATCGATNGATAAAGANCTNATNATTAGTTCNATGGAAACAGGAATNGCTAAAGCAGCTAAATCTAAATTTGGTCAAGAAAATGAAATTAAAGTTTCGATTAACAGAGATAATGGAGATATAGAACTTTTTAGGAAACTAATAATTACTGAAAATCCAGAAAATGCAAATACAGAAATAAAATTAGAGGATGCAATTAACTTAAATGAAATTAATAAGGATAAGTCTGTTGGCGATGAAGTTCTTCAACCTTTACCATCTTTCGATTTTGGAAGAATAGCTGCCCAGACTGCAAAACAAGTCATTAGCTTTAATGTTAGAGAGGCTGAGAGAGAGAGACAATTTAATGACTTTATAGATAAGAAAGATACAATTTTAAGTGGTATTGTTAAAAGATTAGAATTTGGAAACGTTATTGCTGATTTAGGAAGAACTGAAGCGATCATACAAAAAAATGAGTTAATTCCAAGAGAAAATATTAAGGCTGGCGATAGAATAAAAGCTTATTGTTATGACGTAAGAAGAGAGCCAAGAGGACAACAAATCTTTTTATCCAGAGCCCACCCTAAGTTTATGGAAAAACTTTTTGTTCAAGAAGTGCCCGAAATTTATGATGGATTAATTGAAATTAAATCTTCTTCACGAGATCCAGGAAGCAGAGCAAAAATTTGTGTCAAAGCTGTTGATACTTCATTAGATCCAGTTGGAGCTTGTGTTGGAATGAGGGGATCAAGAGTTCAGGCAGTTGTAAATGAATTACAGGGTGAAAAAATAGATATTGTAAACTGGTCGGAGGATCCTGCAATTTTAGTATCAAATGCATTATCTCCAGCTGAAGTTCAAAGAGTAAATGTTGATGCTGAAAGAAAAAAACTTGATGTAATATTAACAGAGGATAATTTAAGTAAAGCAATTGGAAGAAGAGGTCAAAACGTAAGACTAGCAACTAAGCTATTAAATTATGAAATAAATATAATGACAGATGCAGAAGACTCTGAGAGAAGACAGCTAGAATTTAAAGAAAAAACTGAAAACTTTGTAAAAAATTTAGAATTAGACGAGACTCTTGGTCAGCTACTTGTAGCAGAGGGTTTTTCAACAATCGATGATATTAAGGATAGTTCAGCAGAAAATTTAGCAAAGATAGAAGGTATTGAAGAGGATACTGCAAAAGCACTCATAGAAAGAGCTCAAGAATTTCATCAAAAAGATCAAGAAGATATTTCTACAAGAATTAAAGAATTAGGTCTCGAAGATGCACTAATCAATTTAAAAGGTCTAACTCCAGGTATGTTGGTTACATTAGGAGAACAAAAAATTTTAACATTAGAAGATTTTGCTGATCTTGCATCAGATGAATTAACTGGTGGTTTTGATGTAGTAAAAGGTGAGAAAGTAAAAATTCAGGGTTATCTTGAAGATTTTGCTTTGTCAAATGATGAGGCAGATGATTTAATTATGTCTGCTAGAAACATTGTTTATAAAGATTGAGTGATGAGCTATGGAGAAAAAAACAAAATTAACAATATCTGGCTCAGCCAAAAAATCGATCAAAAATATTGAGCTTGCCAAAACTCAAAGCAAAAATGCAATTGTCATAGAAAAGCAGACTGGAAAATTTTCAAATAGAGGAGCATCCACTAGACCTAGTTCAATTAAATCAAAACCAACATCACCATTTTATAGAGGAACCGGCATCAAACCATCTTTTGTCTCTAAATCATCCCCAATAACAAATGATTTTGAGAGACGTAAGCTTGCTGAGCAAAGAGCTACAAAAAGACTAAAAGGAGAGAATGATGGAAAAGATAAAAAAACTTTAAAGCTTGGAACAAAAAAAAGAGAATTAAAGTTAACAGTCTCGAGAGCTCTTAGTGATGAAATAGAAGCAAGAGAAAGAAGTTTGGCTTCTGTAAAAAGAGCAAGACAAAAAGAGAATAAAAATCAATCTAAAGATAAAAATCAAGAAAATTTAAAACCGGTTAAAAGAGATATTAATATTCCAGAAGCAATTACTGTTAGAGAATTGGCCAATAGAATGGCTGAGCAATCGAGCAACGTGATAAAATATTTATTTGGAATGGGTGTAACAGTAACAATTAATCAGACACTCGCTGCAGATACCGCTGAATTTTTAGTTAAGGAATTTGGGCACAACCCTATAAGGGAAGTAAAAGCAGAGGAAATAATCCAGAAAATAAAAGCAACAAGAGTAGAAAATTTAAAAAACAGACCACCGATAGTTACAGTAATGGGCCACGTAGATCACGGTAAAACTTCTGTTCTAGACGTTTTAAGAAGTGCAAATGTTGTTTCAGGCGAGTTTGGAGGTATTACTCAACACATAGGTGCTTATCAAATCGAAAGCCAAAATAATAGACTTACATTTATTGATACACCAGGTCATGCAGCTTTTACTGAAATGCGAGCTAGAGGATCAAAATTAACTGATGTCGTTGTATTAGTGGTAGCTGCAGATGATGGAGTAAAACCTCAAACAATTGAATCAATTAAACACGCAAAAGCGGCAAATGTACCAATCGTAGTTGCAATTAATAAATGTGATCTTCCAGATGCAGATCCGCAAAAAATTAAAAATCAACTATTAGAACATGAGTTAGTAGCAGAAGATTTATCTGGGGATACTTTAATGGTAGAGATTTCAGCAAAGACAAAATTAAATTTAGATAAACTAGTTGAATCTATAATTCTTCAAGCTGAAATTTTAGATTTGAAAACTGATTATGAGTCAAAAGCTACAGGAATTGTTTTAGAATCTAAAATTGATGTAGGTCGAGGACCAGTTGCAACAATTATTGTAACTACAGGAACCTTAAAAAAAGGAGATTTTTTCGTAAGTGGATTGAAATGGGGGAAGATAAGAGCAATAATTAATGATAAAGGTATAAATATAGATGAAGCCTCTCCCTCTACCCCGGTCGAAATTTTAGGTATTAACGGAGCTGCACAAGCAGGTGACGATTTTATTGTTCTTGATAATGAAAAAGAAGCTAAAACGCTCAGTCAAAACAGAGCTCAAGAAAACAAGGATGGAAAAAATCCTCTAACATTTGCCACCCAAGAATCAGCGTTTTCAGATAAATCCTCAGAGGAGTTAAATTTAATTATAAAATCTGATGTCCATGGATCATCAGAGGCAATTAAAAATGCAATTAGTCAAATTAAACATGAGGAAGTTAAACCTAAAATTATTTTAGCTGATATTGGAATGGTGACAGAGACTGATGTTACTTTAGCAAAAGCGTCCAACGCTGTATTAATAGCTTTTAATGTCAAACCAAGCAAAGAAGCAAAAAAACTTGCAGAAAATGAAAAAATAAAAATTTCTTCGTACAATATTATCTATGAGGTATTAGATTATATTAAACAAAAAATGTCAGGACTTCTAACGCCCGATGTTCAAGAAACAATAACAGGATCAGCTCAAATATTAGAAATTTTTAAAGTTTCTGGAGCTGGTAAAGTTGCAGGATCAAAAATTACTGAAGGAGAAATTACAAGCACATCAGATGTTAGAATAATCAGAGACGGAGCTATAATTTATACAGGAAAAGTCGGAACTATTTTCAGAGAAAAAAACCAAGTAAAACAAGTTAGTGACGGTCAAGAGTGTGGAATAACAGTTAAAGATTACATGGACTTCCAAAAAAATGACACAATAGAGGCTTTTAGTGTTAAATCTACCCAAAGGTCAATTTAATGGCAGATAGAATAGGAAAACCAATATCACAAAGACAGCTTAGAGTAGGTGAAATGATCAAACAGTCTTTAAGCATGATTTTCATAAGAAATGAGGCTAAGGTCCCTAACTTAGAAACAAATACAATAACTGTCACAGAGGTTAGAATGAGTCCAGATTTAAAAATAGCCAAAGCATACGTACTTCCATTAGGGGGAAAAGATGCTGAGGAGACAATAAATACTTTAAAAGAATATTCATTTTTAATNAGAAAAATTTTATCNCANAAAGTGGNNATGAAATTTTTNCCAAAATTACTTTTTAGAAAAGACGAATCTTTTGAGTATGCGGAAAAAATAGAAAANTTAATAAAACAAACAAATAAATAGGAANAANGAGGCATGAACAAAAAGGCACAAGAATTAGCAATGCATGATAAAGATACTGGATCTTCNGAGNTACANATNGCTTTGNTAACAGAGAAAATTGAAACNCTCTCTAAACATATTAAGCAATTCAAAAANGATAAACATTCNTCTGTTGGATTGTTGAGAGCNGTAAATAGAAGAAAGAAATTGTTNGAATACCTAAAGAAAANNAAAATGGATTCTTACAAAAATGTACTGTCNAAATTGAATTTAAGAAAATAGAANTCAAGATAGATANAACNGAATGGAACGAAACGAACGAAACGAACGAAACGAAATGGAAATGAGATGTTTAAAGTACACAAGAAAGAAATAGAAGTAGCAGGAAAGAAGATAAGTTTAGAAACAGGCAAAGTAGCAAGACAAGCAGACGGTGCAATAATCGCAACATGTGGAGA
>FUFK010044675.1_pt1 | contig 16167 bp, 34 predicted proteins | sample 1021851 | NCBI WGS metagenome assembly FUFK01 (sample SAMEA51879418, study PRJEB19060) | metagenome | reverse complement strand
AATTTATCGGTAAGTGCATTTTAGGGGTTGACATGGTTTTAAAGCGTTTTAAGAGCCATAGAACAAAAAACAGGATTTTATGACCTCTACTATTAAAAAGTTCTAAATCGTATTTGTTCTACTTTTGTTCTATTTTTTGTTACAATCTGTTACAATAGTTTATTGGACTAACTTAAAGTAATATGTTAAGGTGTAAGAAAGATTGGGAAATGGGTTTTTTTTTTATTTTATTTTCCTTACTGTTTCCCAATCAATTTAATAAAGGAAAAACATAGAGGAGTCAAATGAATGACAAATAAAAGAAAAGTATTTAATTTAAACGAGGGAAGATTTCCAACATATAAAGAATGTTGTGATGAAACCCTACACATTAAAGGGGGTAACAAACTTAACGAGCTTTTTATTAAAGAAGTTTTTAAATTAGTATTTGGGGAGGCGGATATTCGCTATGAATATAATAATCATTTTATTCAAAGGTGGGCATTAGATTTTTTAGAACCCCTCATAAAGTATAGTAGGGTAAAAATGAACGAAGATGGAAGAAGTTTACGATACTCTAGAGGACAAGAATATTTAGATGACAATGCTGAATGGGAGAAAGATTAAAATGTTAAAACAATTAATTAAAAAATGGTTAGGTCTAACTGAATTAGAAAAAGACCATAAGGATTTAAGTGAGGAGTTTACTGCATTAGAAAGTAGGCATGATGACCTTGAATATGATGTAAACGATAAAGCTGAAAGAGATGATGTTTATAATGTAGAGGGAGAGGTTGGTTCTTTAAGCAGTGATTTAGATGATATTAGAAGTAGATTAGATGACTTGGAGAAAGAGGATGAGTAATTTTAAGATAACTTATTATGACGAGATTGAGGCTACTAATTTAGAACAAGCTATTGAATTTTTATTACAGCATTTACAACATGATGTTGATAATAAAGATGTAGAGGCATTTAGTATAGAGGAGATTAAGGAATGAGGTGGGATAACTTAATCTTAATACTTAGTATAACCTTATTACTATTATTGGTATTGACCGCCCCACAGGGCATGGCGAGTAGCCTACAGCAAGAAATTCAATCTGTCAAGGAGAAAAATAATGGCTAGAGCATTATATAAAAAACAAGAAAAACTATTAGATAAATACAAGTATGTTAGCAAGGTAGATGATTTACCCTTAGAGGTGTGGGAAGAACTAGAAAGAATATATGATTGGGAGTGTTTATATTCTCATGCAGATTGTTATTTAAGAGATAATTTTTGTTATGATACTTGGGAAAAAAGAAAGAAAGGATATGATTATGAATAAAACAGAACAATTAATACAAGCAGAAACGACTTTACATTTAATAGATAAACTTGTTAAAAAGATACACAAGGAATATCCCACAGCATTAATTACTGAAACATGGGAGATACAAAATTTGATAAAGGATTATAGAAATGAGGTATAATGTTTTACTTACAGACAATAGCAAAGAGGGTATTGTTATCAATGCAGATACTTTAAGGGAATTTTTTATTGAGCTAGATAATTTCATGTCCTCTAATTGTTATTATTGGGATGATATTCTTTCAATTAAAGATGACAGAAATGAGGAGGTTGCGTCAGACCTTATAAAAAATATTAACCCTTTTAATACGACTAAGAAATACAAAACGATACTAGCAGATCCTGCATGGAACGAAACTGGTGGCGGAAAGATAAAGAGAGGGGCAGACAGGCATTATCCTTTAATGAAAACAGAAGATATAAAAAACTTAGATGTAGCTAGTCTAGCTGATGATAATTGTTGGTTATATCTATGGGTTACAAATAACTTTTTAAAAGACGGATTAGAAGTTATGGAGCATTGGGGATTTAGATATGTAACAAATTTCTGTTGGGCTAAAGATAGATTTGGAATTGGTTATTATTTTAGAGGGCAACACGAACTCTGTTTGTTTGGAGTAAAAGGTAATTTAAAACCTATACATAGAAATATACCAAGCCTTGTCTATGCTAAAAGAACTAAACATTCTAAGAAACCTGAAGAAAGTTTTGAGGTGTTTGATAAGATGTCGCATGAACCGAGAATAGAATTGTTTGCAAGAACTAAAAGAGAGGGTTGGGATTCGTGGGGCAACGAAGTTTAAACACTCTGTTACAATTTGTTACAATAGTTTACTGGACTTTAAGATAGAAAAGAGAGATAAAGAGATATGACACTGAGAGAATTAATATTAAAGATTTTATACCTTGACAAGATAGGGGTAAAAGACTTAACACTAGATGACAAAGTAGATATAGGAACATTAGAAAAAGTTATTTTATTTAAGGAGGAAAATTAATGGCTAAGAAATATAAAAAATACAGAGTAGGAATTACTTTTGACGAGGGGCAGACCATACTAGTTTCTGCAAGTAATGAAGAAGAGGCAGAGGAACTAGCATTAAAATTAGTAGAAGAATATGGTGGAACTGATTATCCTAAAATGTGTGAGCAAGATTTTCTACATAGAGATTGGTCTATCTCAAACATATATGAGGCAGAATAATGCAAGATGAACAAACAATAAGAAATGAGTTAGCAATAGCGATTAAAGATTTAAGGGTTAGAGGAACAAGAGATACACACCCTGATGCTATGGATGATAATGACATTATCTTTAATACAGGATATGCTTGTGCTTTAGCTGAAATATTAGGTAAGGATAAGCTAGGGCAAACTCTTCATACTACATTTGTAAGTGAGTGGTATTAATGAAACTATGTATTAGCAAAGATGAGGCAACATTTATACAAGAGTGTATAGCATTTAAAAAATATGCTCTTAGAAATAATTGGGATGATGTAGGTGTTGAGTCTAAAGCTGTAGGGGAAAATTTAATCTACAGAATAAATAAATTATTAACTAAGAAAGGAGTTAAACGAACATAACTTGGTTGGGCATAAGGCAGTGAAAGTCTGTGGTGTAACCCTTAAAAAAAGGAGAAAACCCATTAAAACATTCCCAAAAAGATATCCTATCAATGCCAAGTTATTAGGTGTATGAGCAAATTGGCAGATGTCGTGAGAGCTAAGTGCGACTCTTGAGTGTGATGAATATAACAAGCTCTTGCTCTTCCTAATGGGAAAGCCGTTAGGAGAGTGCAAACTAAAAAAACCACATGGCGAATCATCACTGCGTCATACACCTGAAGAATTATCCTAGCTAGGATACCCAGTAGTAAGGACACTGAAATATAGGGGTAAGTGTTTAAAAAGATACTCCATCAGATCGCAACTGATATGCAATTTACTTACTATCTGGGAGGTATACTAAAAGTGAATGGTCAATATCGGTAATATTGCAAAACCCAGTAGCTTTTAGGCAGAGAGAGAGTTGGTAGTGAAACCCAGTTAATTACTAGGTGGACTAGGAAAGCCATTAAATTGTGTCCTAAACAATAGCTCTCTCTCGCTAGTAAGAATTTGGTGCTACGAAAAGGTAATACTAGTTAAAGGCGTAGTTAAATAGCGAAGGTAAACTTAAACGCAGACCAGTCCTTCGTAAGCCAATAGAGTAGAGGAGGCGATTCAATCATGTGAAGAGCGTCAGCAGGTTATCAGTCCTCCTTTACTTGCAACAACGAGGGTTTGGTATAATGATATTATGTTGGTCTCCAAAACCAAAGATAGAGGTTTGATTCCTTTAACCCTCGCCAAATTAAAACAGGAGAGAAATATGTTGACAAGAGTATTAAAAAGAACTAAGAACGAAATTAAGCCTACAAAGAAATGGGATAACGCAGTAACTATAATGGTAGAGAACTATGACACTAGAAAAAAGATTAAAAAAGTTAGCCAAAGATAATAGGCGAATGATTGAGAAAATGCACAAGGAACAGAGGAGGCTGAGGCGTGAAGGGAAATTTCCACAAGTTATTAAAGACATTAAAAGATAAGTATGCTAAGTTTGATTTAACCACATATGAAAAAGATATTTATAAACGACATAAAGAATGGGTAGAGAAAGAAAATGGGCAAGAGATTAATACCGACAGTAACTCCTAGAAAGTATAGAAAGAAATATTCTAAAANACCTCAAAGATTAAATAGTGAAGATCTTATTAGGATAGATAATAAATGGTATATGAAGAGGAAAGAAGGTGACACAAAATAATCCTGTTCATGCTAACTCAAGATTTTCTTCCGCATGGCGTAAAGAACTATGGGGATATTTTTCTAAAAAAAGTGATAAAGATATAAGAGAAAAAATTACTTTACCTAAATATGATTGCATTGAGAGATTTTATGAAGAAACCAAAGAAACCCAGAGTGGTGAGAGAACAGCAAGGGACATACGAAAGAGTTATTACAAATAAAAAGAAGTATAACCGAAAGAAAGAAAAGGATATTCCAGATGACAGATGAAAAACTTTCAGTATTACTTCCTCAAGATTGGGACTCTACTGAGGAGGTTACAAGAAAAGTTATGAAATTTATTCATGCTACTGCAGAGGAATTAGATATTCATGAGTCAGATGTAACAGTAGGTAGTCTGGTTACATTGTTGCTACACTATTTAAAACATAGATCAGAAGATAAGTCGGAGGCAACAGCACACCTAATGAGTTTGATTACCAGTGTGTTGCTGATAACTTCTGCTAATACGACATGGGTAGATGTAGCTGATACACCAACAGAGAAAGAAAAAAACTAATGGGAGTTTATTTTATGCCAGAACAAGAAAGGAAGGTAACTATGGAAATAAATAGCGAAACAGAGGGAGCTTTATACGATATATTAGATAGCGTAAGAGATAAAGTAATAGAACAAAATGGACAAGTAATAGATTGGGAAATACATAAAGACACTAATTTAGAACAAATTGTTATAACTTGGAAAGTCCAAAAAGATGAGGAGTTTAAACATGGAGCAAGATGAATTTATAAAACATTTAAAGCAGAGAATATTTGAGGAAGTGTCAGACGCAGAGCCAATAGTTGTAGGCGAAGAAATAATAACAGACGGCACAGAGGGGGTATATCTAGGTAGATATGAACTTGGTAATACATTACTTGCTATATTTGATAAGTGGGGATTTTAATGCCTATGAGTAAGAAAGAACTTGACGCTTTAGAGGAAAGAAGTAAGTTAAAAAGAAAACTTACCTTTCCTGAAAAAGTAAATTTACTAAATGACGAGGAGCTTAAAAACTTTCATCAAAATGTAATTAGACGATTGAAAGATATTGCTGTTCGTGAAGAGATAGACAGAGATGAATTGAATAGATTGATAGATAGTCTAACAGCCATTGAAAAAGTATTACGCCATAGAAGATTAAGAGCAGAAGAAGAGGCTAGGTGGCTTAGTAAATTACCATGAGTAGTATTCTATCTAAACTACAAGAATTAGATGTGGAGGAGGGGGTATCTAAAAGATTTGATTGCGTAATTTGTGGCAAGAAGAATACTTTAAGTGTTACAAAGAAGAGGGGTAAACTTTTGTGGAATTGTTTTTCTGCCTCGTGTAATACCAGAGGGAATGTCGGAGTAGATTTTAGTAAAGACGATCTTGTAAAAGAAATAGAAAACAAAGATAAAGGGGAGGAGTTAAAACCTTTTATCTTCCCTGATTACTGCGTTAATGTAGACAGAAGTGATAAAGCTATAAAATATATAAAGCATTTTGATTTCTATGATGTGTATGAGGCTAATCCAAATTATTTTATGTATGATGTAAAGGGGGACAGGCTAGTGTTTGTAGTTGAGCATGGAGGAAGTGTTGTCGGAGCAGTCGGCAGATCATTAAAAGGAGGTATGAAATGGCTACGCTATGATAGTTGTCATGCTCCTTTTATTATGAAAGCTAATTCTGATACCGCTATAATAGTTGAAGACTGTATATCAGCTTGTGTTGTAGCTAAGTGTCATAATGGTTTTGCATTATTAGGAACTAATTTGTTGACAGAACATATAAAGTATCTTAAAGACTTTAAAAAGATATGGGTAGCATTAGACAGAGACGCTACTAGCAAGTCGTTAGAAATTCAAAGAAAGATAGCAATTCATGTTCCTGATTGTCAGATTAAAATACTGGATAGAGATTTAAAGTATGAGAATAAAGATTTTATTGAAAAAAATTTTTAGGGGGGGATTGTTTCTTAGTCTATTATATGTTGTTGGTTGCACTACGACAGATGATGTAGGTTGTGTCCCAATACATATAGGAACAGGTTATGATGAAGATGGTATGATGGAGGCTATCTATGTTAATGAAATTGGTTGCCCTAGAATAGAGGAGAGATAAATGAGCAGTATGCCAAAAGAGATACTTAAAAAGTATGCAACAAATTTTGAGTTTTATAATCAAGCTAAGGATAGACTAGATGATAAAATGTTTTCAAATGGATTATTAAAGGTTAAACACGCTGTCGATGACGCATATGGTAAATACAAAGATAAAAATTTAACTTTAAAAGAAATAGCTATGAATTACATAGCCTCAAATCCTTCAATTACAGTAAGCCAGAAAGAAGCTATACTTTCTGATTTTGATTCAATAGATAGATTAGAAAATATAGATGACGATATTGCATTTGATATGGTTTATAAAATGTCTTTACAGTCTTTTGCACAAGATGTAGCACAACAATCTATACAGATAATGCAAGGGGAGCATTACGATACAAGTTTAGTATTAAAAGCTACAGACAAACTAAACAAAATGGCAGATAAAAATAAAGAAGATGAATTAAAATGCTCTAATGATATGGAGGAGCTGTTTGAAGAAATAGATAGAGAACATCATTATTCTTTTCATGTTCCCTCTATCAATGATAGGGTTGGGGGATTGAGTAAAGGTATGTTTGTAGTAGTAGGGGCTAGACCAAATATTGGGAAATCAGGTTTTGCTCATTCTATGATAGCTTCCCCAGAGGGATTTTTAGATCAAGGGGCAAGATGTATTATGTTTACAAATGAGGAAAGACCTCAGAGGCATATGTTAAGGATGATTACCTCTTCTTGTGGGGAAAGGATTGCTTATGTTAAAGAATTTAAACATAAGTTTATTGACAAGTGGAAAGAAAAATCAAAAGAGTTACAGATTATAGATTCTAGTAGCCTTACCTTTGGAGAAATAGAAGCTATAGTAGAAAAAGAAAAACCAGATGTAGTTGTTATAGATATTTTAGACAAGACTCATATAGGAGGGGTGTATGCAAGAGACGACCAAAGATTAACTAGTCTTTATTCGGAGGCAAGGGATTTAGCTAAAAGACAAGACTGTGTTGTATTTGGTATGTGTCAGCTATCTGCGGAGGCTTCTGGTAAAATTATATTAAATGACTCTATGTTATCAGGATCAAGAACTGGTAAAGCAGGGGAGGCGGACTTAATTATTTTAATTGGTAAAGAAGATACAGAGGAGGGGGACACAAATATGCGTTGGATAAATATAGTAAAAAATAAAATAACTGGTGTTCATGGAAATTTTGCTGTATTGTTTGATAACTTAACCGCTACTTATATGGAATAATGGAAGAGAAAGAAGCAAAAAAATCTTTAGAAGAAACTAGAGCACTTACAAAAGGCACTATGCCTATAATTATAGTAGTGGATAATGAGCAAGAATATGATATGATGACTATGGTAAAAAAGAAAATGAGAAATGTTAAAAACATAGATATAGAGATTAGGGATTCCTCTAGTAATGGAGGTAGTAGCTAAGTCTGAGCAGTTGAGTGAGAGTTGCCTCTCTCCTCGTTGTAACTTACTCACTGAAAATTGTTTTTCCTCGTAACAATTATCAGACTTGGCTACAAATTTATAGGATATAAAATGTATAGAAAGACAGTATTAGATATAGAAAATAAAGTAACCAATGGTAATCCTACAGCGTATCATCCTGATAACTATTTAGTTTGTGTAGGATATGCTACTGTTACAAATAAAGTAGAGAACCCTAAAGTTATATGGTTTAATCACGATGATCTTAAAGGTAACTTAAATGAGTTTGGTATCATAACTAAAGAATTACAAGAAGTCTTGGACAGAACTGATTTACTTATAGCACATAATATTAAATATGATTTAACTTGGTTGTATGAGTGTGGTTTTAAGTATGAGGGGGAGCTGTATGACACTATGACAGGAGAGTATCTGTTATCACGAGGGGCAAAGATACCCCTATCTTTATCAGAATCTTGTAAACGAAGAAAAGTTACAGAAAAAAAATCAGAATTAATTGAAGATTATTTTGAAAAAGGTGTAGGCTTTGAAGCTATGCCTGTAGACCTGGTGGAGGAATACAACATATATGACATAGTATCTTGTGGAGAATTATATTTAGAACAGGATAGGTTATTTCATACAGATGAATACAGATCCATGTTACCTATATTAAAATTAACTAATCAAATGACAGATGTTTTAATTGATATAGAAAGAAATGGGACATATATAGATTTAGAAGAATTAGAAACAGTTAGGACTGCTTATGAAAACGAGAGAACTTTTAGGTCTTCACAAAATAATAAAATAATAAAACATATTATGGGAGATAAACCTTTTAACATAGCTTCTCCTGAACAGCTATCAGAAATTATATGGTCAAGAAAAGTAAAAGATAAAAACGAATGGGCTAGAATATTTGGTATAGGCACTAGAGCAGTAGGAACTGGAAAGTATAAAAATCGTATACCTAAGAAGGACTTAGAGGGAATAGTTAAAGCACAAACAACCATATCAAAGAAGACAGAAGTAAAGCAGTGTGGTAGATGTAATGGAACTGGACACATATTTAAAAGAAAAAAAGATGGGACTCCTTACAAAAAACATCCTAAGTGCACTAGTTGTAGTGGCACTGGGTATATTTACAAATGGCTAGAACCTGTTGCAGGATTAAAATTTTCTCCTACATCAGTAGATCAGGTTACTGCTAATGGTTTTGCAACAGATAAAAATACTTTATCTGAGCTAACTAAAATAGCAGAAGAAAAGGATATGAAAGAAGCCACTTTATTTTTAACTAATATGCAAAGAATAAATGCGTTAGACACTTATATTAATTCTTTTTGTAAAGGTATTCAGCAAAATGTATATGACAATGGGATATTACATCCTCAAATAAATCAAGTAAGGACTGCTACAGGGCGTTTATCTTCTTCTAAACCTAACTTCCAAAACTTGCCTAGAGGTAGCACAGCTAGAGTTAGAAAAGCTATTAAGTCTAGGTTTAAACAGGGTAAGATACTTGAGGGAGATTTTGGTCAATTAGAATTTAGAACTGCTGTATGGGTAGCTAATGATAAAGTAGGTAGAAAAGAGATAGATGAAGGGTTTGATGTTCATGCTTATACAGCTCAAGTGCTTACAGGTGCAGGACAAAAAACTAGTAGACAAGATGCAAAAGCTAGAACATTCAGACCTTTATATGGAGGTATAGGCGGTTCTCCTGCGGAAGTGCAATACAATAGAGCATTTATAAATAAATATAATGATATAGCTAAGTGGCATCAGAAGTTACAAGACGAGGCTATAAGAGAGAAGAAAATTACTACAATAACTGGTAGACAATTTGCTTTTCCAAATGTTCAAAGAACTAAGTATGGCTCTACTTATGCTACACAAATAAAAAATTATCCAGTGCAGTCTATAGCTACTGCAGAAATAGTACCTTTAGCTTGTATAATATTTAAAGAAAAAATAAAACAAGAGAATTGTAAATCTCTTATCATTAACACAGTACATGATTCTATTGTAGTTGATGTTCATCCTGAAGAGATAGACATCATACCTATTTACTTAAAAGAGAGTATGTTAAAAGTAAAAGACAGGATGTTATATGACTTTAATCTTACAATAGATGTTCCAATGGAAGTTGAATTAAAGATTGGAGATGATTGGTTAGACATGGAAGAAATAGTAGATGAAAAACAATCCAAAGTTTACGAGATGGAGAAGAGAGCTGTATAAATACAAGAGGAATAACCCTTATATAGATATAACAATGCCAAAAATGTCTTGGCATAAAAAGGGAGATAATATAATAACTAAACCAAGAAGAAAAAATTATTCTTATTAGTTTGACATTTAAGCAAAAGTATATATAACTGTATCACTTTTAAAATTTTAGGAGGTTGTAATGACAACAGATTTAACATTAACAGAAAATACCCTTCCATTTGCACAAGCAATGGAATCACTAGGAATAGTAGATGAGAGTGGCTCATCTAATGCTCCTATAATACCCAGAATATCTATAAATAACAAAACTAGGTCTGCTTCTGGGGCTAAAATACCAGATGGTACTATTAGAGTTGATCACCCACAATATGGGGTAGTTTATGCGGAAAAAGCATGGATTAGAGTGTTTCAACAAAGATTTTTTTATCAAAGATACGATGAAAATGCTATCTTTCAAACTAAAGAGGGTAAAGATATGCGTGGCAGATATGTGAATAGATCAGTATTTGTTAGAAATCCTTATGATGAAGCTTTAGATGAACTTGGTACTATTAATTGTGGTAAGAAAAAAATAGAAGATTGGGATAAAGCGTCTGAAGCCGATAAAGAATGGTGGAGAGGCTCTAAAAGATATAGAGTACTATTTGGTCTTTTACGAGTAGAGAATGCTGTAAAAGAAGGTAATGGAGAAACTGTATCTTTTGATAATTTCCCAGTTATTTATCAAATAGCAAGTAAAGATACTTTTAAAAACTTTGGTAGTGTATTGTCAGAGTTACATAAAACAAAAAAATTACCTTACTCACACGATTTAAAATTTAATATGGAGTATAAACAGACTCCTGCTGTGAGTTGGTATATAGTTAATCCTACTATTGAGCCTGAAACTTTAGAGCTAACTGAAGATGATATAAATACTAATAAGGTATTTAATGAGTTTATTCTTACTCATAATGAGACCGTTAGACAAAAAGCTTCTGAAGCATCTAAAAGACTAGATGAAGCAGAAGACATACTTGATAGTGAAGACTTTATAGAGGTAGAAGCTACAGCCTCTTAAAAACTATGGATGATAATCTAGCAAGAATATTTGCTTATCTAGAAAAGGCAAGCAAGGATAAGGCTACTATGTCAGATGATATAGTAGAAGAAGCAGGAGAATACTTTAAAAAGTGTTTGAAGCGACAATTTAATCCTGAAGAAAGGAAGTTTAAATTACGACCTTCTAATCTAGGTAAACCTTTGTGCCAGTTACAAATGGAAGCAAAAGGAGCTGAAAGACAGCCTTTTGATTCTACATTTAAAATGCGTATGATACTAGGAGATGCTGTAGAGGCTATATTTAAAGCTATTCTTAAAGCGTCAGGAGTAGAATACGAAGATAGTGAAAGAGTAAATATAAAAATAGGTAAGCATGAAATTTCAGGCGAAACCGATTTAAGTATAAACAACAAAGTAGATGATGTAAAATCCTGTTCAGCTTGGGCATATAGACACAAATTCTCTTCAATGGATAATATGAAAGAGCATGATACTTTTGGTTACATACCTCAATTAGTTATGTATTCTAAAGGAGCTAATAAAGACATTGGCGGTTGGTGGGCTATAAATAAAGCTACAGGAGAAATAACTTATCTTGATCTTGAAATTACAGATGAAGATAGACAAGAACTTTTAAAAGGCATACAAGATAAGATAGAAGCTATTAAATCTGATAAGCCATTTAAGAGATGCTTCGATGATGTTGAGGAAACTTTCAGAGGTAAGAAGACAGGTAATAAACACCTACACAAGATATGCTCTATGTGTGAGTATAAGAGAGCTTGTTGGGGAGACCTCAAATACAGACCTCAACCTGCGTCTAAAGCTCAGAATCCTCCTTGGCTTTACTATACAAGTTTAAACGAAGAGGTAGTAGCTTGACGAAGAAACTTATCGAAGTGGAAGAAGGGGATTTTTATATCCTTGTTCGACCAAAAGCAGACGATGAAGACGGAGACTGGTCACATGAAACTACTATTACCTGTAATAAGTCTGCTAAAATTCCTAACGATGTCTATGACCACTATTTTAACCTTGCTAGGGCTATGGTTGGTCTTAGTTATATTGCTAATGATGGACTTATTGACATACATAACTTATATTTTGATAGGGCGTTGGAGGGAAAAATAACAGGAAAAGAGGGAGAAATGCTATGGAACATACTGAACATAGATTTTGAACTGGAAGAGCCTGTTGTGGAAAGAAGAGACAATGTAATAGAAGTAGATTTTACCAAAAAAGATTCATAAAGTTTTTTAAATCTTTTTGGGGTATAATTATATTACATGTCTTTTTTAATTTTTTAATAATATATGGCGATGGAGATAATACCTTAATCGCTTTCAGAAAAGGACAGCTTAATGAAGAAGCCTACACAATTACAGTTTGATGCTGTGAGTTTTCCACAACATTATAATGAAGGAGGTATAGAGGCTATTGACGCAATAAAAGCCTCTATGTCTCTAAATGAATTTAAGGGATATTTAAAAGGGAATGTTTTAAAATACATTTGGCGATATACTTACAAGAAAAAACCTCTTGAAGATCTTAATAAAGCTAAATGGTATTTAGATAAACTTATTAGTTTACATGACAACGATACAAGCTAAAGTTACTATAGAACTAGAAATAGATATAGAGACATATAATGTGCCTTTAGACCATGATGTCTCTTACGAATTATCAGATATTTTACACAACACATTTTATGAAATAGAAGGAATAGAAATAACAAATGTCAAGACCATTCAAAAAAGGCAAACGAAGTGATTACCCTCCTCTCAAAATACAATTTGAGGAAGGGCAAAGAGCTTTTTACAATGGCAAATTAAGAAACCCTTATCCTGTTTTTCAGATGAGACACAAAGAATGGGAAAGAGGGTTTAATTTTGCCTATTTTAGAAATCAATACAAACGAAGGAGAAGATATGCAAAGTAATGCAGTAGAACTACCCACAGACTATCAAAGTTTTATACATGTTTCAAGGTACGCCAGGTGGATAGAAAAAGAGAACAGAAGAGAAACATGGACAGAGACAGTCAATAGGTATTTTGATTACTTACAGGACAGATTAAAGAAAGAAAATTCTTTTACTTTAACTCCTGCGTTACGCAGTGAATTACAAGATGCTGTTCTTAATTTAGAAATTATGCCTTCAATGAGAGCTCTTATGACAGCAGGAGTGGCACTAGAAAGATGTCATGTTGCAGGATATAATTGTTCTTATTTACCAGTTGACAGCATTCGTTCTTTTGATGAATGCTTGTATATACTTATGTGTGGAACTGGGGTAGGATTTTCTGTAGAAAATAAATATGTAAATAAATTACCAATAGTTAATGAGTCTTTTGAAGAAAGCGAAACAACAATAGTTGTAGGAGATAGTAAAGTAGGTTGGGCAAAAGCATATAGAGAACTTATTCATTTATTATATGCAGGACAGATACCTTCTTGGGACTTATCTAAGCTGAGACCTGCAGGAGCTAGACTTAAAACATTTGGTGGTAGATCAAGTGGTCCTGATCCATTAGATGATTTATTTAACTTTACTGTTAATGTATTTAAACAGTCAGCAGGAAGACAGTTAAAACCTATAGAATGCCATGACATACTATGTAAGATAGGCTCTGTTGTAGTAGTTGGCGGTGTAAGGCGTTCTGCACTTATTAGTTTATCTGATTTAAACGACCAAGAAATGGCGTTGGCTAAATCAGGGGAATGGTGGAACACTGAAGGACAAAGAGCTTTAGCTAATAACTCTGTTTGCTATACCGAAAAGCCTCCTATAGGAATATTTATGAGAGAGTGGTTAAATTTATATAACTCTAAATCAGGAGAAAGAGGCATATATAATAGACAATCTGCAGTATCAAAAGCTTTAGAGAATGGTAGACGAGATGACGGACATGATTTTGGAACTAATCCTTGTAGTGAAATTATACTAAGACCATATCAGTTTTGTAATTTGACAGAAGTTGTAGTTAAAAGCACAGATACTGAAGACGATTTAGTTAGAAAGGTAAGACTAGCTACAATATTAGGGACTTTTCAATCTACTCTTACAGATTTAAAATATCTTAGAAAGATATGGAGAGATAATACAGAAGAAGAAAGACTTCTTGGTGTTTCTCTTACAGGTATTATGGATAGTGAATTACTTAATGATGCAACAGATACAGGCTTAGAAAAAAGATTACAGGAACTACGCCAAGTTGCAGTCGATACAAANTTAGGTNTATCNGATGCACTTGGNATTGAACANTCAACAGCTATCACNTGTGTNAAACCTTCAGGCACTGTATCACAACTAGTTAATTCAGCTTCTGGAATCCATGCAAGGCATTCTAATTATTATATAAGAACAGTAAGAGGCGATAAGAAAGATCCTCTAACACAGTTTTTAATTGATCAGAACATACCTTGTGAAGATGATGTGATGCAGCCAGATAATACTACGGTGTTTAGTTTCCCTGTAGAGTCACCTGAAAAAGCTGTTACTCGTAATGATACATCAGCTCTTGCTCAACTAGATTTGTGGTTAGTGTATCAGAAACATTGGTGTGAGCATAAACCTTCTGTAACTATTACTGTTAAAGAAGATGAGTGGTTAGATGTAGGTGCATGGGTGTATAATAATTTTGATAATGTAGCAGGTATATCTTTCTTACCCCATACAGATCACACTTATAAACAAGCACCTTATCAAGAGTGTAGTAAAAAAGATTATTTATCTTTAGCAAAAAATATGCCTGACAATATTGATTGGTCTTTATTGTCTGAGTATGAAGTAGAAGATAGTACAAGAGGAGGTCAAGAATTAGCATGCACAGCAGACGCATGTGAGATTGTTGATATAACATAATGTCAGTAAAATTTTCAATTAGAACTAGTTATGTAAGTAGTACTCCATATGACTTTGATTCAGAGTATAATTTTGAATCAGTCCATTTGGATGAGGCTGTCTATCATATAGAAGCTATACTGCGTGCATCAGGATTTGTCTTTGATAGGTTAGAGGTAGTCAATGACAGAGAAGAAGAAGAGTTACCTCAATTAGATTTTGACTTTGAATTAACATAGGAGAATAACATGTCAGATAAAAAAGAAAAAGTAGAAGAAGCAAAAGAAGTAGTGGAAGAAAATGTACCACAAAATTATGTAATTAGCCTTGAGTTACTTAATGAAGTAGTAAATATATTAGGCCAACTTAATTACAAATCTGTTTTTCAGGTAATGGAAAAAATAAGATCGTTACCTGCTGTTCAGCTTGATGAAAATACTAAGGAGACTAANTAGTGCTGTCGTTACTAGGNTCAGTTCTNGGNTTNGGAACTTCTTTTCTNCCNNNNGTNNTNGGATTCTTTGAAAAGAAACAAGCCAATAAACAAGAACTACTTATGTTNGAAGCGAAAGCTAAATANGCTTCNGANTTAAGTAAANTAAAATTAAAAGAANTAGATGCAGAAGCAGACATAGAAGAAGTAAAAGGTTTGTATAAACATGCTGAGTCATTAGCTCAAGCAAACAAATCTACATTTGTATCTGCTTTACAAGCATCGGTGCGACCAGTTATAACATATGCTTTCTTTAGTATATTTGCATTTGTTAAAATTACTTATGTAATATTAGCTACACAAGGTGGAGAAGATTTACTACCTGCTATACTAGCTGCCTGGGATGAGGAAAGTCAAACCATCTTTGCCGCTATAATTAGCTTCTGGTTTGGGAATCGCTTATTTAAAGCAAGGAATAAATAATATGGCAGAGATAAGAAAACCTGTAGAATTTACAGCACTGCCTGAAGGACATGCTATGCTTACCCCTTTTGGACCACACATTGTGTATTCAAGGATGCCTAATAAAATAATAAAATCTTTAAATAAATATGTGGATTTAAAACTAGAAAAAGGTAGAGCTAAAAAGCTAGACCANTCAGAACATNTAGTNGGTAAAGTATCTCAAGANTTTAGAATAGATCAAAAGCAGATAGAAAAAATTTCTCCCTTCTTTAATTCTGCTTTTGGTGCTTATTATCAATTTCATTTACAGAGACGAAATCAAAAACTTAATGACGATAGTGCAATTAATGTATACTATAATGGTGCATGGATAGTTAGGCAATTTGCAGGAGAATATAATCCTGCACATGTTCACACCGAGTGTCAGATATCTTGTGTAGGATATTTACAAGT
>FUFK010045308.1_pt1 | contig 16168 bp, 12 predicted proteins | sample 1021851 | NCBI WGS metagenome assembly FUFK01 (sample SAMEA51879418, study PRJEB19060) | metagenome | reverse complement strand
TAGCGATGGCGCAAATGTACCAGCAGATGGAACGCCATGCGATGACGGCGATTCAAGTACAACAGGTGACGTATATGTCAACGGAGTCTGCCAAGGAACACAGAACAGCCCTCCAAGCATAAATTCTGTTACAGTATCAAATCCATTTCAACAACACTCTTCAGGAATTTTTGCTGGAGATTTGTTAAATTGTAACGCAGGTGGGGCAACAGACGCTGACGGAGATGCACTTACATTCACTTACACATGGCATCTAAACGGTGTATTACATTACACTGGACAGAATTTAGACACTACTGGCCTGGCTTCAGGAGATGAATTACAATGTCATGTATTTGCCAATGATGGTACCACCAACTCAGCCTCCGTAAATACATCATATCTTACAGTATACATAATCCACAATATCGATATACAAAATATGGCATTCTCCCCATCTACTGTAACCATCAACGTTGGAGACATAGTAAAGTGGACTAATCTAGACAGTGTCGATCATTCAGCCACCGAAGACAGTACTGCGCCTCTATTTGATTCGGGATTGTTGAGCAATGGCCAGACCTACATGCTTACTGGATTAGGTGTTGGAACTTACAACTATCATTGCGCACCACATCCTTCAATGACTGGAACCATAATTGTACAATAATCTAGGTCTTGATTTGATATACTGGTCAATGAGCACCTCAATCTGTTTATGATATGATATTGGTCCCTTCTTCCAGACTTGGAGAGAAGTCCGCTAGTATTGAATCATTTCCAATTATATCTGCAAACGTGGGCATCAATCGTCATGAAATACAGGCATGGGTGTTTATGAAGCCAAAAAGGGAATATATATCGACAAAAGCCAATTACACGATGGGTAAGTTTAGACTAGTCATCATCGGTGGTTCCGGTGATTTATCATTAAGGAAACTAATCCCTTCGTTATACGCTTGTGATGTTGAAGGACATTTAAGCGATGGCACTATCCATGCTCTAGGTAGAAAACCCTTCACAGATAACGAATTTTGTGATTTGGTTTGTGAACGAAATGAGACTATGATTCGTGATAGTGACTTTTTCAAACGATTAAAATATCATCAATTTGATGCTAAAAATAATCAAGATTATACGAGATTGAATGAAGAATTACCCGCTGCCAAAACAACAATTTTTTACTTTTCTACAACTCCTGATTTATTTCATATAATAGCCGAAGGAATTGCCCAAAACGGGCTTGTTGATAAGAATACTAGGGTAGTTTTGGAGAAGCCATTGGGCGACAGTTATGATTCCAGTGTATTACTTAGCGATTCAATAGAAAAGTACATTGATCCATCAAAAATATATCGTATCGACCATTATCTAGGAAAAGAATCAGTACAAAATCTCATGGTTTTGAGATTTGCTAACGCAGTAATTGAGCCGTTGTGGAATAGAAATTACATCGATCATGTCCAAATTACTGTGGCAGAAACTGTTGGGGTTGAAGGTCGGGCAAGTTACTATGACAGATATGGGGCACTGAGAGATATTATTCAGAATCACATGCTACAGTTACTCTGCTTGATTGCCATGGAGCCACCGGCAGATGACAAACCAGAATCTATTCTAGCGGAAAAAGTTCAGGTTTTGAGAAGCCTTAAACCCCTCAAAGGTGCAACTGCTAGGAGAGATACAATTAGAGCACAATATACTCGTAGTGATACTAAAACCAAGGGTTACACTGAAGAAAATGGTGTTGCTAAGAATTCTAAAACTGAAACATTTGTTGCAATGAAAATGCAGATAGAAAACTGGCGATGGGCTGGAGTTCCTTTCTATATACGAACTGGTAAAAGCATGCAGGAAAGACTTTCTGAGGTAGTAATCCAATTCAAGGAAGTGCCACATTGGACACTAAATGTATCGAAGAAAAATCGTAAAGCAAACCGTATTGTTATCAGATTACAACCCGATGAATCTATTCAACTATTAATGCAGATTAAGCAACCTGGGCCTAAATCTCTTGAGCTGAAACAAGTACCTCTTGATTTGTATTATGCTGAAAGTATTGATGCAAGATTACCAGACGCATATGAGCGTTTATTGCTCGATGTTATTGAAGGAAACTCAACCTTGTTTATGGATCGCGAAGAAGTAGAACTAGCATGGAAATGGTGCGATGGAGTACTTGATGCTTGGAAAGATGACAGTATGCCAATGTGTAGTTACCCCGCAGGAACGTGGGGTCCAGAGGAAGCAGATTTACTAATCGCCAAACACAAGAATAGTTTCTGGGGCTACGGTCTGGGGGGAGATGATTGAACACCTTTGCAAACTTCGAAGACCTAGTAAAATCAATGGCAGATGAATTGTCAGGTCAAATAAATGATTTGATAAACAAAGGAAAATCTCCAGTCATCGCTTTATCCGGTGGAACAACTCCAAGTCCAGTGTATCTAAGGTTAGCGACTATGGATGTTGATTGGAACAGTTGCTACTTTTTTATGGGAGATGATAGATGCGTTCCTCTTGGAAGTGAGAGATGCAATTTAACAATGGCAAAACAGGCGTTTCAAGGAATTCATTGTAAATGGATTGACATACGAACAGAACCTATACAGAAACCAGATATTGCAATATTTGGGTGGGGTCTTGATGGTCATACTGCATCATGGTTTCCCGATTTAGGCAAAGAAGAAATTGACATATTATTCACCACAGACGCCCTAAAACAGAAAGTGTCCCCACCAAGTCAATCCGAACAAAGAATGACCCTCACATTGAAGGCTCTTTCTTCTGCTTCACACATACATTTACTCGGCAAAGGGCAAGAAAAAATGAAAGTCCTTCAGTCATGCTTGGAGAGGGATGACTCATATAGTAAACCGATGAGAATATTGTTTAACCATGACAAGGTAAATCCTCAGGTATGGTGGTCCGAGCAATGAATTCTGAACTTATGAAAATCACCGAGCGGATAAAAAAACGCTCACTCAAGACTAGAGGGGAATACCTAGAACAGATGCGAAAACAACTTACTGATTCTCCACAACGGAAAAAATTGTCATGTGGGAATCTTGCTCATGGAGCTGCTGCTTGCGGTAATAATAAAACCGATATTTTAGGCGGATTAACCGCAAACCTTGGTATAGTTACAGCCTATAATGACATGCTTTCAGCTCATCAACCATTTGAATCATATCCAAGTTTAATCAAACAATCTGCTCTGGAATATGGTGGAACTGCACAAGTTGCAGGTGGAGTACCAGCAATGTGTGATGGAATAACTCAAGGCAGACCCGGTATGGAAATGAGTCTATTTTCAAGAGACGTCATTGCATTATCTACTGCAATTGCCCTTTCCCATGAGATGTTTGATGGCCAGTTATTGCTTGGAGTTTGTGATAAAATAGTGCCAGGTTTACTTATTGGCGCACTAACATCAGGTCATTTACCCACAGCACTAATCCCTGCAGGGCCAATGCCAACAGGAATCTCAAATGAGGAGAAGAAAAAGGTAAGAGAATTAAATGCCAAAGGGGAAGTTGATGATGATGCGCTCCTAGAAATGGAGTCAAAAGCATATCATAGCCCAGGAACATGTACTTTCTACGGAACNGCCAATACNAATCAAATGCTAATGGAATTAATGGGACTGCATGTCCCTGGGGCTTCNTTTGTTCCACCTAATTGTGCATTAAGAGATCAACTAACNAAAGNAACTGTCAAGCAAGTTATGGAATGGTCNAAACAACAAAATTTTGANAGAAGTTTGGCAANNTTGGTNGATGANCGTTCAATAGTAAATGCATTGGTTGGNTTAATGGCAACNGGTGGTTCAACNAATTTNGTAATTCATCTAATTGCCATAGCAAAAGCNGCAGGAATAGAGTTAACCTTAGACGANATTTCNGANATCTCAGCAATCACTCCACTCCTCGTAAGATTATATCCAAACGGTAGTGCGGATGTCAACAAATTTCACTCACTAGGAGGAACTGCTTACCTAATTTCCGAGTTATTGGATAACGGATATTTACACGGCGATATTCCAACTATTCATCCTGATGGCATGTCTGCTTATCGTATGACGCCTTGCTTAGATGAGGATGGATCTTTAACCTATCAAAATCTAGAATTAGAGTATGATAAAACTGTAATTCGAAGGTTTAACGAACCATTTGAATCACAGGGTGGTGTAAAACTGTTACAAGGAAATCTTGGTAATGCAGTAGTCAAAATCTCCAGTGTTCAAGAGTCTGAAAGATATATCGAAGCACCAGCAATGGTCTTTCATTCCCAATCCGAAGTCAAGGCCGCATTTGCGGCTGGTCAATTGAATCATGATTGTGTTGTGGTCTTAAGGTTCCAAGGTCCGGCAGCTAATGGCATGCCAGAATTACATGGCCTAGCGCCAATATTTGAAGCAATTCGGTCTTTTGGCAACAAAATTGCTCTACTGACCGATGGTAGACTTTCAGGTGCCAGCGGCAGTATTCTGTCGGCAATTCACCTCTCTCCTGAGGCGGCATCAAAGGGGCCAATTTCCTACATTCAAGATGGTGATATGATTACAATCGATTCAAATCAGAGTTTAATTTCAGTTCAGGCAGATTTTACGGATCGTGAACCAGCCATGGCGCCAAAGTTTGAGCCTGGCTTAGGACGTGAATTATTCTCGGTGTTCAGGCAAAATGTTTCATCTTCGGAATTTGGTGGAAACTCATTGAGGTGATGTTATGGATTTTGCTAAAATTTCTCAAAAGATGCTGCCTGTTCTCAATCTATCAAGTTTGGAACAAGCTGACCTGATTGCGCAGTTAATGAAAGAAACAAACCTAACTCACTTGGAAATAACATTGCGTAATGATAACGCGATGGCTGTTCTTTCACATCTCTTGTCTAATTATCCTGATTTGATAGTGGGCGTTGGGACTATTACCAACCCAGATAGTCTGTTTTCAGTTGCCGATTCTGGCGCACATTTTGGTGTAACGCCTGGCATGAATTCTGCGCTTTACGCAGCCATGAATAAATCATCTCTGCCGATAATTCCAGGGGTTTCAACGATTTCTGAAGCGATGGAAGCAATGGAGCATGGATGTGATTATGTCAAGTTATTCCCAGCGTCCCAAATAGGTTTGAAAACCGTGAAGTCATGGAGTGGCCCACTTCAAAATGTTAGTATTTGTGCCACTGGAGGATTGAATTTTGATTCGGCAAAACAATGGTTAAACATACCGCAGGTGAAAATGGTAGGTGGGGGTTGGATGGCTCCAAAAGAAATTTTGGATAAGGCTGTAAATGGAGATGCTGAATCCTTGGAACTACTAAGGCTGAATTTTCAGCAATTATACTAACTGGCTATTCATTTCTACTTCCGGACTTGGAGAGNAGTCCNTCAANCCANNANANAANAAAAGTTNCACCCTATGAGTGATATATTCTCAAAGTGTGGCCAAGATAATGGAAATAGAGGCTCGCTCCACCAAAGGCCTCTCTCATCAGCGAATCACCCACCTAGACACCATACGTGGTGTTGCAGTAATGGGAATTTTAGTCATGAATTCGATTGCCTTTTTCTTGGGAAATGTTGCCTATTTTGACATATCTTATCCCGAGAAGGCAAATTGGCTCGACTGGTTGGTAGCAATTCTAAGCGAAATTTTCGCAGACCAGAAATTCATGGCACTTTTTTCTCTGCTTTTTGGAGCAAGTATTCTTCTGTTCTGTGAACGGGCTGAGGCGAAAGGATTTTCTTCGACAAAACTGAGTTTATGGCGCAATTTCTTGCTCTTCCTGATTGGAGGTTTTCACGCCATGTTGTGGGAGGGAGATGTCTTGACAGTATATGCTATGTGTGCTCCTGTTTTACTAATGTGCAGAAAGTTTTCTCCAACCCTGCTTATTTGCCTGGGATGCCTCCTTTACTTGACGCCAATTATCACTAATTGGTATCTATTAAGCACGGTGGAGGCCTCTGGTTTCCGAATGATTTGGGATAATTCATATCTAGAAAATTCATCGGCGGATCTCGACTTAATCGGTCTTGGCATGATGTATGAAATATTTGCTCGGGCCATGGGTATGATGTTCATCGGCATGGGGCTGTACTCAAACGGCAAATTGGTTAACATTCGGCCGGTGAATCAAATTCTCTCCCGCAGCGTTGCCCTTCTTATTATTGGAATTTTATTATCAGGAGTCGGACTGGTATGGACTTATTTCAATGACTTTTCTACCGCAGCCATCATTCAAGGAAATCTTGCCAATACAGTTGGAACAATTCCAGTGGCATTAGGCTATGTTGGTTTGCTCATTTGGTGGAATGAGCGGACCAAATCATTCCTCCTCAAACGAGTACAAGCCCTAGGAAAGACGGCTTTATCTAACTACATCGGGCAAACGATTGTTTGTTTGAGTCTTGCTGCGGTTATCCCTCAAGAATGGTTAAGTCGCAGCATCGTGTTTTTACTCATCATCGCAATTTGGTGGCTACAGTTGTTCGTTTCCCAGCATTGGCTAAAGCGATACAAATTTGGACCAATGGAGTATCTTTGGAGATGCATTACCTATCGACGTATGATGCCATTTATTGTGCGGCAAAATTAGCTAAGACTGACGAGTAATTGGTCCCCGCTCCCGGACTTGAACCGGGGACACCCTGATGTCTGCTGAGACGTGTTTTTTACAACTACAGTCAGGTGCTCTACCAACTGAGCTAAGCGAGGTAAGTATTCCCAAATGCCACCACTACTTAATTCTCATCAATGATTTATTAATTTCGAGATTTGATTTAACGCTTTATTTTAGNCATTAAATNGCGTTTTTGACCCTTACCTTAACAAAGGTCGAAGACAGACTCGCAATACAGGAGTTTGAACGCGTGAATTCACTCATAAAATCGGCCGATTTTGACCTTCAACAATGGTCGCGGTTAAGTATGGTGAGAGTTGCCTCCCCGAATAGGATGGGTGAACATGGCGAATAGTAGCGCTTCTAATTCTGCTAGCGGTGGTTCAGGGTCGCATCAGGACCGTGCACTCGCTGAGATGATTAACGGACTAAAGGAAGAAAGTATCAATCGCGGAGCAACTGCATTGATGGACCAAGAGGTTGATTCATTTGGNGTTCCAAATCCAAGAATTCTCATCGTTGGTTGTGGTGGTTCAGGCAACAACACCCTCAACAGAATCACGCATCTCGGCGTTGAGGGTGCTGTGACCGTTGCCATCAATACCGACAAGCAACATCTTGACCATACAAGAGCATTACAGAAACTCCTTGTCGGACGACACATCACTCGCGGCTTAGGAGCTGGAGGCGACCCCTCTACTGGTCGACGCTGTGCTGAGGCGGGNCGTGAAATGATTAAACGAATTGTGTCCGGAGCAGATTTAGTATTCATCGCCAGTGGGCTTGGCGGCGGTTCAGGAACTGGTATTTGCCCGATAGTTGCCGAAGAAGCCAAGGCTGCCGGCGCATTGGTGGTTGGCATCGTAACAACTCCATTCCACGTCGAGCGCAGGCAAAGAATGGCTCGAGCGCTAGAAGGTCTTGAATCCTTACGCCGCGTAGCTGATGCAGTACTGGTATTGGATAACAACAGACTATTGCACTATGTACCAAATCTACCGCTTGATGAAGCCTTTTCGATTATGGATCAACTGGTTGCCGAGATTGTCAAAGGAATTGTTGAAACCATTACTCTACCCTCTTTAATCAACCTTGATTTCGCTGATGTAAGAGCTATTATGGCTAATGGTGGCGTCACTATGATGCTTTACGGCGAATCTGACCGAGGGCCTGAAGAAGTGGTCCATGAAGCTCTCAACCATCCGCTACTGGACGTCGATATTTCAGGTGCCACAGGCGTACTAATTCACGTCACTGGCGGCCAATATATGACTCTGGAGGCGGCTTCTCAAGTTGTGGATTTACTAACCGCCAAGGTTAGTGAAGATGCCAACGTGATTTGGGGTGCTAGGCAGGATGCTGGATTTGGTGATACCATCAAGGTCATGGCAATTATTACCGGAGTTGGTGGTACTGATTTGCGTACTGGCAGACTCGCTCCCGATGCGCTTGGCGACGCGCTAAGAATTACTCGTGGCAAGAATAAAACCAGTAACTCCAACGGCAATAATCTAGGATTCCATCGCTTTGATTAATGCTAATTTTGCTTACTCATTATTGAGTAACCGTCAAATGATAGATACGTTAACCATATTTCATGCGCGGCAAGGCGATATTTGCGGTAATGGTTACTTTATTCATGATGACTCCTGTTCAAGCAGGCGAGGTAAGTGCCTTTCAGTCACAACAAGAAGACCCACGACAACCAAGTGCCAACAATACTACCCTCTACATCTATTCTGATGGCATGAGCAACTACTGGTCACATTTCAGTAACAATGACACCGATTCAGTAGAAGTATACTCAGAAGAGAAAGAAAACGGGGTAATAGATATCAAACAAAGATATCTAATGACGCCTACTCTAGACAAGCGACTTAGTATGGAAGTAGATGGTGAGGTACGTGGCAACTTCAATATCTATTATGAGGGCGACTCGGATAGCACTGATAATCAGGGCCCGTGTCAACCGGGACAAACCCCAAATGATTGTGACTGGTTAAACATAACTATTTTCAAAGGCCAGACCAAGATATTCCAACATACCGAAAATCCTTGGCCATCTGGACAGTGGAAGAATATACAATTCTCTCATTTNNTTGAAGNAGGNAATGAAACNTGGGANGGCCGAGATGCTAATCCACTTGTCGAAGTTACCATGAAAGTGAAGGGTGACTATCAAGATGGTCTGTTTTTCCCGAGCGGAAACGTCGGAGTATTTCAGATAGAATTAGGTGAGGAGGGTAGTTTACAATTCCCTGTTGATGCAGCATCCTGGGAAGATACCTTCCAGGAGGGGGGCGAGATAGGTGAAGGACCTGCATCNGAAGATACCCCCGGATTTACTCTAGTTGTCGCATCGGCAGCGATCGCCATGGCGGCATTCATCAACCAACGCCGACCTGAACTAGAAGAGTGAACTCACAACGAGTCAACAATCGATTCAGCGTCTAGAGCAACCGCGGTTTGTTCACCTGTTGCCAGNGACTTCAGCATTCCAGTACCGGCTTCCAAATCTCTTGGACCCACCACAAAGGTGTAATCAGCACCTATTGAATCTGCCCAGCCCATCGCTTTACCGATTTTTCTGCCCCGCAGTTCTAACTCAACTCTAACGCCGCTACGCCTTAATTGACCAACTATTGGCAGGACTGTTTGTACCTCAATATTGAATGGAATTACTGCAATCATTGGCTTATCAGATGATTCACCNGGTACTACTTCTTCTCGGCCTTCAGCCGCTGCTTGAGCCTCCAAAGCCAAGAGTACTCGGTCAAATCCAAGACCAAAACCACAACACGGATCTAAGTNNGGCAGGCCAAACAGATGTAGTAGCTGGTAGGAACCGCCACCTAATACCTGACCCTCGCCGCCCATTGCAGGAACAATTACCTCAAATACCATTCCCGTGTAGTAATCCAAACCTCTTGCAACGGTCAAATCTACAGCTAGGGATGGTGGTGCTGGGGCCAATGCAGCAACTGCATCAAGGGTAATTTGTAATTCATCTAATGCGGCAAGTGACACGCCGTCTAATGATGTAAGAATGTCTCTCGCTGGACCCANGGTTTCACCGCCACCCGTCAACTCAGCCAGCGCCCTAAGTGGTGCAGCATTGCTTGTTGCAATACCATTTGACTCCAACAGGTCAGCAAGTCCGGCATCATCGCCTTTGTCGAGATAGCGCATTGCACTGGCTACCGGTGGCTCACTGGCCCCGGGAGGTGTATCCGATGACAAGCCAAGTCCACTCAATGCTCCCTTGAGTATCCCCACATGGCCGATACGAATTTGCCAATCCTTGAGTCCGCACGCATCTAACATCGAGATCGCCAAGGCAATTACTTCTGCTTCCGCCAGTGGGCCTGACGCGCCGATTAATTCGACTCCATATTGGAAAAATTCACGGTAGCGGCCTTTCTTGAATTCCTCATAACGGTAGCATTGCCCGTAATACGACAATCGGAGCGGTTTGGTATCATTACGCATTTCCTCAGCAATCATCCGCATTACTGGTGCGGTAAGTTCTGGGCGAAGGGTGAGTTGCCGCTCGCCCTTATCTTCGAAGTTATACAATTGGGCAATAACTCCCGGACCTGATTTAGCAGTGAAGAGTTCAAGTGATTCAAAAATAGGCGTCTGTACTCGATTAAAGCCACTTGCTCGAGCACAGGTTTCTAGCAATTGCTCAAACGCTAGACGGCGATTCATCACCTGTGGGGTGAAGTCTCGAGTGCCGCGTGGGCGTTGCACCATGAGCAAAACCACAAAGTGATTGTTCATGACCTCTTCGCATAGAATGATACCAATCAATAGAATTTACCGACTGGCCGACCAGCCAGCTTTTTCTGCAGGCGAACTTTACCAACCACTCTCGTTTTCAGCTTCCGGCTTTAATTCATCTAAGCCTCTTTAATTCGAATTAGCTTCTTCCAAAACACTGGTTACTGGCTTTTCATCTGCTGCTCCATCAGATACCTTAGTAGCATCAGGGTCAAATAATTCGGCTAAGAATGCAAAATAACTAGGACTCTCATCCAGTCTTACTTCCACTAAATCGGGAGCGAGTAGAACATCGCGATCATCTATTTCTGCTTGCTCAATATTCTCATCGACGAGAATTTCTTGAATTTCACTAATCTCTGGCTTGAAGCGCTCAAAATATTCTTCGCCTTCTGTTGGTGCATCCAGTGTTGCAAGAGCATGCTGCATTATCCCTGCTTCCGGTGGTTGAGCTCTAGCACGCATTTCTGCCTTCTTACGCTCGATTAAGGCGAGTCCTTCTGCCTGTTCACGCTCTTTTTCCAGCTTCGCTTCAATAGATTTCCACAGACGTTCTTCCTTACGCTTTTCGCGTTTTGCTTCTTGCAGTTCGAGTTGTTTTTTACTAGGCCGATCGTATAATTTCCAAAACCAATAGACTAACAACAATAGGACAATTGAAGTTAGAAAACCCGTGATTAGTGTTTGAACGAGGTNTTCCACCTCAACAGCCCCCTAAATTCAAACCACTTCGGCATCAAATACTGCATCCTCGGATGCTAGATGTTCAAAACCAGGTACTAAGTCACCAAGTTGGTGCACTTTGTCATCATCGCCACCTGGTAGAGTAGAAATGTCAACCTCTGCACCTTCTGGGATATTCCTAAAGATCGGACGCTGGATTAGATACTTGTTTAGGAAAATAAAGGAGATTGCGATAACTCCCCAGAATGCCAAGATAATTCCTAAGCCTTTCGGATTGGCTGGATTCCAGACATCTGCTGTATTGGCTATCATGTCGCTGAAATAGGACACCATTAGAACGGTAAATAAAATTGGGAACGCAATGTATAGCAGTATATCCCACCATCGACCAACTTCGATATCATTGTCACCGGTGTTGATGAAGTCATCTCGGAATGCTGACACACCTACTCCCAAGTAACCCTTCAGTCCACCAGGCGCTTCTCCTGCTGCCACTTGCGCCTTCCAGCGTAGGTAACCATACTTCCAAATTGAGAAGGCAATGAATAACCCTGAGAACATCAACCCATAGCCCCAAATGTGGTCTTGGACCTCCAAAAACTCGGGGAAAGCAACGCCAGAGGAATCTAATTTAATCCAAATTAATGCAGATGGTAGTCCGAAAATGAACAGTGCTAAACCAGTAATTGCTACTGAACGCTCGCGATTGTATCCGTGGTCAACAAAATTTCTTACACACAACTCTACCGTAGAAATCATCGAAGTCAAGGCCGCAAAAGAGAGCGCTAGGAAGAATCCTGACATCATAATGAATGGTCCTATTGAGCCGCCAGGGGCTTGCGCAAATACTTCTGGCAGAGCGAGGAAAGTGATTGCTGAGGAGCCACCTGTCACTGTCGCTAATGGGTCGCTACTAACTGCGAAGATTGAGGATAGTACGGCAAGTCCGGCGATAATGGAAATACTATTATTGGCAAGTCCCATTGTGAAAGCATTGAGAACCGTGTCCTCGTCCTTTCTCATGTAAACCGCGTAGGTAATTGCCATACCCATGCCAGCTGAACATGACCACGCTGATTGTGATAGCGCATTTATCCATATTTCAGGTTCAAACAGCAGATCAAAGTCAACGGAAAACATGAATGTTGCACCGTCCAGACTACCATCTTCAAAGTCCATCCATAGAGACAGGAATAATGACATGAACAGCAATACGAATAACGAAATCATCAACACAACATTGACCTTTTCGATTGCCTTTGCGCCTTTCCATATTGCGGCAAGAGTTAGCATTATCACAAGAAATTGGAAGAATATTACTTGGCCGGGAGACTGCAAGAATGAGTTCCATACCTCTGTGGTATCAACACCTTCGCCGGTCAGTCCGCCGGTTATACCGAGTTGGAAATATTTGATGGTCCAGCCAGCAACAATAGCATAGTAGAAACCTATAGCTGTTGAAATCCAGGCAGTCCAGAGACCCATCCAAGCGAATTTCTTTCCGGCAAATATTCTGAAGGTACCGATTGTACCGGTTCTGCTACGCTTACCCATCGCGAATTCAGCAATTACTAACGGGATAGACCAGGCGAACAAAAATATTAGCCATGGAATGAGGAAAGTTCCCCCNCCATTGGCGCCAACCATTCTAGGAAAACGCCAAATGTTTCCGGTTCCTATTGCAGCACCNATCGATGCAAAAATTAGCCCTAGACGGCCGTTGAATTGGTCTGATTGGGCCATGCCAACACCTCAGCTTAATTGCCATCCTCCAAGATAGCTTCAGCAAATTCTTTGTCGTTTTCATCGACTAGCATCATCCGTAGACAAATTGCTAGACCGCCCCAAACAAATCCTGCCACGACTACAAACATGAATAAAGCGCCAAACAAGTTGCCATAATCAGCACGATATTCAAGTTCCAAGACATGATATTCTCCGTTTGTCGGGAATAAGTACAGATTGCCCCCGCTTAAGGTACCGAGCATCGCCTTGTAGTGTACTTCTCCAGCAATGTTATCGGGGACTGGTAAGTTTGAAGTTAACACTGTACCATTGTCTCCATTGCCTAAAGTACATTGGTCACTGGAATCTACCTCAAACGGAGTCATAGACCAGGCCGTAGTCGACCATTCTCTCGGGCCGTAATCACTTTGGGCGCGACTAGGTTTGACAATTCTATACATAACGTGAGAAACATCACCATCAAGTGTGTAATCAAAACCAACCGCTACACAAATATCAATCGGTATATCGCCTTTGCTTAGTGGCAGAAGGTCGTCAGGCTCATCAAGTAGGTTGGCGGATAGATTTGCTAATCCATCATCCGCACGTTCTCTAGGATTATCGGCAATTTCAGCAATGTAAAAGCCTACACCCAAATTTCTCACCGCGATATGATCGATATCATCAGGATGCTGATGAAAAGCGGTACCAATTTCGGTTGTGTAACAATATGAACCATGAACACCGTAATGCCAATCACAGAAATCGCCCGATGTAGGATATAACGAGGAGGATTGAAGATTGGCATAAAGTGTCATATCGGCCATCTTTTGACCATGGTATTCCAATTGGTAATGGTCTGGGCTCTGACAATCTGTGCAGTGCCCCCACGGCCACAAAATTAGTTCGGAATATGAATGATGGGTTAATGTGGACTTGAATTCGCTGGCGCCGTCACCATCATCATCGTTCATTTCTGTCATGTCTTGAATGAATTTGGTTTCCGGCTCAGAGTTACCACCCCACCAATCTTCGTCTGTGACCCCATCTGCATCATCATCCTTGCCATCAACGTGGTCTTCGTTTACTTGCCCGTCACCATCGTTGTCCTTGTCGTCGACGGGCCCATTATAGACATCGTTGTTAGAGCCATCAAGCTCGCCCTCTGATGGAGAACAGGTTCCCGGAATCAGTGGGCCTGTCGCACCTAGCGGCGCCCCCCATTCAAACTGATAATTTCGGTTTAAATCGACACCGTCACAGTCCTCGTCGACGGATTCTTGCAGATCGGGTAGTGGAGTAACGCCAGTGAATGTATTGTCTCTGAGATTCTTTCGCCAGCCACCACTAGGGCAGGACTCCCAAGCAGGAGCAGGGCANAATTCCTCTCGNTCGTAGATGTTACCATCAACGTTCAACATCGGAATCAGATAAATCTCTCTCATGTTGACTAGATCGGTAATGAACTGCTCAGAATAATCCTCGTCTACGCCATGATCGCCAGGTCCACAATTGACGCCGTCACCGTTTGAATCTTGATATTCCACGGCCATACCGGTACAATCACCATCGTCATCCAAGTGTCCATCACCATCGGTGTCGCCCCAGCCATCCTCATCGACTTTGCCATCGCCGTCATTATCATAAGCCACATTTTCGTATGAAAAAGCGATGACTTCTAACTGGAGCATTGGTACCTGCACCGACATCCACTCTCTAGCATGGTGGTTGCCCACAATCATTACGTCGTGGCGATCGGGATAGTTTCCATTATCGCCCACAAACGGATTGTAATCGCCGTCTTGTACGTCTTTAGTAATCTTCATCCAAGGTGAAGAATGCCCGTAATACCAACCTTCGTAGGCATCAGCGGTTACCTCTTCACCTCTTGCATTAGTTCCGCCATTCATCCCTTCATGATACTCGAATATGTTTGGATTTTCCTCCGCAAGTCGCATCATACGAGTTTTCATCGTCTCATATGTGTGATACTGTTTGAATTGTAAGATATCATCACTCGCTGGCGCCCAAGGGAAAATATCGTTGATGTAATCATCTGACCAAACATCTTCAGGAGCGGTCCCTGAGATTGGCTCATCTTGGGCAATGGTTGACGCAACCATTGGAGTCATCAATGAAAGAAGCAAAGGTANACAAATTATGAAACCAAAAGATGGTCTAGTCTTGAGAGCNACAATGGGAGTTTTGCGATTCGCGGGCATCCTATCATGTCAGCGAAGTGCTTTGAGTTCTTGAATCCGTCGCGTGTAGGTATGATTTTTAATCAAGCAAATCTAGTAAATTTTCCGGCGGTCTACCGATTACTGCTCGACCATCTTTTATCAAAATTGGGCGCTCTAATGCCTTTGGATTGTTAATCAGTATTTTGCGAACATCGACTATGTTGTTCAAGTCATGACCCTGTGAAGTGTCTACTTCCGCTTTTCGGATCACTCCTTCAAGAGAAAGCAAGAGTTCCAGGTCTTCAGATGCAATCCCATTCTCGAGATAACGATAATCCTCGAAAACTACATTTCTCTCAACAAGTAATGCTAATGCCTGCCGTGATTTTGAACATCTTGGGTTGTGATACAAACGCATAATTGCTCCCCCATAGTGGCGGTTAATGAACCAAACCATGTAATCGGATGGTCATCAAATATGTCTAAAACACAGACTTTGTGCAGCCACCATGGTCGAAGACGGTGTTGCTAACCAAGCGGCGGAGTCAGTTGGAATAAATGAGATGACAATTTTAGCGATTCTTGGTATAATCTTGGCTGGATTGGTGGTCCGTTTCCTAAGTATGGCGTTCGCACCATCGTTGTTGAAAAAAATAATCCGTTCTGAAAATCTACAAACTAAGACTGTTAAGCAATCTGATAAGGCACTGGGAAGCGCTTTGGGTGCCTGTGTATCATATATTTTATCACTGCAATTGGTCAACTCAATCGAAGGTGGCTCAACCACATACGAGATGCCAGATGTTATGATTTCAATTTTGCCAAATGTATTTCAATTCATCATTGCTTTAGCAGTAGTTGTTTGGGCTTTTAGACTGGTTAATGTCGTTCAAGATGTTGTTGTAATGTTGGATTCAGACGGAGTTAGTGATGGTACAGATAAAACTCTAGTTAGTGCATTAGAAAGCGTGTTGCGTTTCTTTATCGTCTTCATTGGTGCAATATTTATTGCCGATGCTATAGGAGTAAATCTCACATCACTCATAGCCGGATTGGGTATATCTGGATTAGCACTTGCCCTTGCCGCCAAGGATACTATCTCAAATTTCTTTGGCGCCTTGACCGTGTTACTGGATCGACCGTTTAAAGTTGGAGATTGGGTTGAATTTATTGGGGAAAATATAAAC
>FUFK010043320.1_pt1 | contig 16168 bp, 17 predicted proteins | sample 1021851 | NCBI WGS metagenome assembly FUFK01 (sample SAMEA51879418, study PRJEB19060) | metagenome | reverse complement strand
TACTATTCTAACGGATATGACCTAGAGAAGCGTTTACAGTCAGAGGACCGTGCACACCGTATTGGACAAAAGAAAAACGTAACTTACATAGATATTATAGCTGATAAAACAGTAGATGAAAAAATCGTAAAGTCATTACGAGATAAAATTAATATTGCTTCTGAAGTATTAGGTGAAGAATTAAGAACTTGGATTTAAACAAATAAATCTTTTGCGTTACCTATAATAGGTTTGTATTTTGTTTTACCCTCTGATCTAAATGCATGTAAAAAACTAGCTCGTGGTGTTCCTTCTGTGTAGCTGCAATGTATCCATCCACTATTAGGTTCACCCGGAGTATAGAACTCGAGGATGAGCTGGTCATACGGAAGTTCTCTTTTGATCCAATCAGCAAGATCACAATTGTCGACGCCCACAACTTCGAAGTCCGCCGCCTCCGCACGCGCGTGCTGCGAATTTAAACTGCTGCCAATAGCAACACATAATTCAGGGCTACGATAGCCCGACGTTATTTTTACCCTGCCAAAATGGTCACGCACCGGCTGTAAAATTTTTTCACACAGTGTTTTTAATTTTTCTATCTGCTCTGCATTAGGATTGTTATTTATACCTTTACGGATTGCAGTGTCCGATTTAATTAATTCTGAGAGGGTAAAATTACGTGTAAGTTCCATTATCTTGCAATGTCCGTAAGTAAAGTTATAAGAACAGCTCCCATACCTCCTACTATCCAATATTCTAGTCTTTTGATTCGGTCCTTCATTTCTTTAATTTGTTCAAAAGTTTGCTTTTGCATTATTCTGCAAAGCTTTTCATGTGATTCTATTTTTTGTAGTGCCGATTTTCTCGCCATTATGTTCTTCTCCTACTAGCAATAATTTGCTCTGTTGGTGATAATAAAGCAGTCTCTGTACGTGTCAAGTTAGTATTTGGCACAATATTAGCAGCTGCTACGTTAACATTTGGCATAGGTAACACTGGTAATGGTGGTGTTTGTAACTCTGCAAATGCTCTATCTTCTGTTTTTTGTGGGACAGAACTTAGCTTATCTTTTTGTAATTTTAATATTCGTTCTATCTCATTTAACTGTGAGTCTTCTTTTATTAAAAGATCTTTGTTTTTGTATTCTTTTAATATGTTTCTAAATAGTTTTTTAGGATAAAAGTATTCTTTGTTTATTTTTTCTCCCCTATCTTTCGCTATTTTTTCTGCTTCTTTTACTCTGCTTTTCATACGCTCTTCGTATGCTGTATATGGTATATTTTTACCTTTTAATAATTTTTTAGCTTTGCTGTACGATATGTTTCTTTTTCTTAAAATTTTTAAAAGATCTCTTTCCTTAACACCAGTTTCCATAGCGTCTTTTAATATAAAATAAAATTCTTGATTAACTCTGAATGTTTCATCTTGTATGTTTCTAAATTCATCAGCCATTTTAAGTGGTCCTCTGTTTTGAAANTCNTTTAAACTAAAAAANTTTTCTGCTTTTGTTACAGATCTAAATTTTTTATTGTANTCTGTAANTTTANATTNCATNGCTTTTGGNACNTTTACGTTTATTATTCTAACACCAGAAAANAANGCAAGTAATTCATCTTGNAAAGATACAGGTTCACCACCTCTTTTAATATCTTTTTCTATACCAGCTATTATTTTTCCACCTGTAGTAATACCAGTTGGTTGTACTCCTTCTATGATATGCACTAAACTTTTCATAAATGCAGTTGGTCCATCATCTGTCTCAGAGTAAACTACTTTACCTGTTTTAGTTACACCACCTCTTCCTCCAACTATTAATCCACTTGGTATTACATCTGATATTCTTTCAAGTGCAATAGACTCAGATACAAATGGATCTAATAATTTTCTTACAGGTCCATCAGCTCCTAAAAATAAATTAAAAGCAACAACGTCTGCATCTTGCTGTTTTATTTTGCCTTCTTCTAATGTTTTTAATGCAGCTTTCACAGGCTGTGTAATTACATCGTAGGGACTAAAGTATGAAAAGTTAATAGCTTTACCTACGCCACCTTTCCAAGTATTAATTGGCATAATAGCTGCTCTTGAATCCCAGGGTGCAGATAAACTTCTTTTGTATGCTTCTACTTGTTCTGTGGTTGTGCCTGTTAAAGTTTTAGCTAATTCTGTTGCACCTTTTTCTGCTCCACCTAACGTAACAAATGCACCAATTAATCTTCTATAACCTTGTTGTCTTAATTGTGCATTAGAAGATGTAGCTTCTTTTAAACCAATAGATACAATATTGTGTGTTGTTCTAATCATTTCTGCAGGGAATGATACGAAATTACCAAATGGTAGCTTTCTTAAATTTTTAATTACTTCAGGAACCTTACTGTATGTAGGATATGTGTTTCTTATCTGCCATGCAGCCGCTTCATCTATAGCTTCATCAAAAGTTTTTACTTTACCAGTAAATGTATTTACTCTGTCAAATTTTCTACCTGTTATCTCTTGTGTCCACTTTGCAATATCATCTACATTTTTATACATAGCACGCATCTGTGATTTTACATATTCATGACCATACCATTTCCATAAATTATCACCTCCAGCATATATTCTTGTTGCTGTTTTAATCATTCGTGATTCTGCTAATCGTGCTAATAAACTATCTAAATTTTTTACTTTGGCTCCAGCACGTATATCTTTTAATACTGCCTGTAATTCTGATGCTACGATATTTTCATCAATCACACCAAGACGTATTTTATTTTCTAAATTATCTATAAATTTTTTTTCGTCTATTACTTTACCAGCACCAAATATATCATCCATAACCATTTTAATAGATTCTGTTACAGATGCTCTACCACCTATGTGTCCGTTGGCTAACGGAAACATACTAGCTGACGTTACGTTTCTAACTTGTGTTGCAGGTGATAGAACTGTTTTACCAAACTGTGTTGCTACTTTAAACTGTAATATATTTCTATATGCAGAACTTTGTAAAAGTCCATCAAACTTACCTGGAGCTCCTTTTAATGCAGCATGCATATCTTTTGATGCATATAATTTAGATATATTACTTTTTAATATACCAAGATTTGTTATCTCTCCTATTTTTACGGCATCCATTGCATTGTTAGCTATCGCATCTGCCTCTGATTTAAATAACCAACCCTCATCGATACCTGTTTTAGCTAGTTTATCTAAAGTTAATTTATTAGTAGCTTGTGTTATTGCATGTGATGTTGTTTGTAATACTGCAGACTTTAAATTATTTTCTTCTCCTAATAATTTTTTAATTGCATCAGGCAACTCATCACCTGTTTTGATTAGTTTATCAGATCGTAATAAATTTTTAGAAACATCTTGTATTAATTTTAATGGATCTACACCGTCTTGTTTAGTGTTTGTCAATATTTTATGAACTAAAGACTCTGCATATGCTTCTTGTGCTTGTGCGTTAGTCATTTTACCTGTTTTTAAAGTTAATGCAGATTCTCTTAAATCTTTATTTTTCTTTACTACATTTTCTAATATCCATTTAACTGCTCCTTGTTTTACTTTTGGATCAGGCATATATTCTGGATTTGTAAATACAGCAAAAGATTTACGCATATACGTTTTTAAATTATCAAGTAAAAATTTTTTAAGATCTCCCGCCGGCAATAAATTACCAAACACATCTTTTGTTTTTATTATTTCTTTTTGTAAATCTCTTGCCGAACCTTGTAGTATTTTTGGTAGCTCCGTTAATTTAATTTGTCCTTTTAAATAAGCAAGCACTTGATCTAAATAATAATCTTTACTAGCTGGTGATGTTGTAAGTGTATTATATTGTCCTTCAAAAGATTTTGCTAAATCATATGATTTTTTTTCAATAGACTCTAAATATTTTTCTATTGTTCTTGATCTAGCTTTTATAAATCTTTTAGCGTCTGATGATAATTGAAAACCAAGTCCTGTATATTTACCTACAGATCTAAATCCTGATAAAAAATTATCTATTTTTTTTAATCTTCTTTGTAATGGATCTTTACTTTGAACTGAAAACAATCTCCATTTTTCAAACGCTGGTAATTGTTTTGTTGGGTTTAATGTAATGGCTGTAGATAAAGCTTTGTCTACAACATAACTACTTGCGTTTCTAAGAGCTTTACCAGCTGTTGCAGATCCTGGTATGTTTGCTGCAAGATAAGTTACAGGTCTAATCGCAAGAGTATCAATACCTCTTAACGCATATCCAGCTGGTTTAAATAAACCATACTTTGCACCAACAGTTGCAATCCTAGCTAGTGGTCCACCCATTAATGCAAAACCACCACCTATTAATGCACCCTCTGCACCAAAACGTAATTTGTTTCTAAATCTTGCAAGTGCTAATTCTCTACCAGATAATCCTTCTTCACTTTCTGCATCTAAAATCATAGGATCTTGTGTTTTAGATCTTGCACCCGATGTTATAAAATCTGTAGCTGCAAAAGCTGTTGACATGTAACCAACTCTTTTTGCCGTATTAACTATTTTAGTGCCTTGACCAGTTAATGTTCCCGCTACAACTGCATCTTTAGCTTTTTTTGATTTAAATAATTTTTTAGCTCTATTCATTACTTTGAACACAGCGCCACCCGGTGCACCATATTCAATAAGAATTTTATTTACAGAGCCTAATAAAGTTTCTGGATCTTTTATTTTATTTTCTTCATACGCTTTATCTAATTTTTCTGTAAGATTAGTGTCAAAAGCAAGATCAGTCCCTGTTGTTAACAGGTCACCGACTGAATACATTATATTCTGTGCAGCTCCATACACAGATTTTTCCATATCTTCAAAAAAATCTATATAGTCTTTTTCTTTTGCTTTTGATCCTTCTTGTAATTCTTTTATTCTTTCAGTTTTTAATTTACTAAAAGGATTTGGATCTAATATTTTTGCAAAATTTGCAAGACCTTGCCAAGTAAATTTTACTGGTTTCTTTTGAACTGTTAATGGTTTTACGATTGATGATGATAAAGTATTTTTTACGGTTTCAGCGTCTAATATAGTTTTCTTATCCTTAAAGGGTTCCATCTACGCCCCCTGTGGTAATGTCAAATTTACGTCGTATTGTTGATTGAAACTAGCTATGTCTTCTGGTGTTTGTATATTTGCAAAGTCTATTAAAGCTTGTTTACTTTGCGATAATAACTGTACAATATCATTTGATATTTCTTGTGGTAATCTTGCTCTAAGTTCTGTGTAAGATAATTCTTGTACTTCACTTTTTGGTTGTTCTGCTACCTCTTCCATCATTTTAGGTTCTGTTCCAAGTTTTAATCCAACTCTACCACCACTTGCAAAATAATATTTTTTACGTAATTCCATTATTGTAAAGTCTGCTGCCTCCGGTGAATCTTCGTTTATTATTACGACGTTTTCTGCAATCTCTTCTGCTGTGGCGTTAGGGTTTTTAGTTTTATACTCGTTAATTCTTTTTTGGTTTTCTTGCTCTACATAAGATGCTTTATAACTATTAAATAACTCTTCTGATGAAATAATAGCTTCATACTCTGCAGGTACACCTATTTCTTTTAATAACACATTTTGATTTATTTTAATTTTTTGTTCAGCTGCTGTTTTTTCTTCTTGTGTTGAATCTGGGTTTTCTAAAATTTTTCTTGCATCAAAAATATTTGTTTGTGCATTTTTTATTAACTCTGCTTCTACCTCTGGAGTTTTTCTATCATCGTCTGATTTTAATCTTTTAGCTGTAATATCGTATTCAGATGCTAACGCTGTACCAAATATATCTTCTGCAGTATCAGCTTCTCGTTCTCTTTTAGCTAATTGTGCTGCTTGAAATGTTTGAAAAGGTTCTTTTGCAGCTATTGCAGCTGTTTGAAATATATTACCTGTTGGTGGTGTTGATAATAAATTTAAACCAAACTGTGTTAGAAATCCTGGAAAACCTGAAGGTGTAAATTTAGCTTCTTCTCCTCTAAATTTATCTATGTCAGTCATGAATCGCTCTGTAGTTTTAAGAGCTCTATCGTACTCATCTGTTCCGTCTTTATAACCTTTTCTGTCTAAACCAGATGTAATCCCTGTTCCTGCAGAGCCACCTATTCTAAACATTGGTCTTCTTAATACTCTGTTCATTTACTGCCCACTTAATATTTTAGCTCCACCAGCTGCTAAAGCTCCAAAGTCTGTTTTATTGCCTCCAGTTAATCCACCGTAAATTCCTGCAAGTGTTGTACCAACNCCTAANGCNGTTTGTAATGGTGTNGGGTTNGGTATGTTNGTTGTTTGGAACTGTGCNGGATATCCACCCATGATTCCTGTTACTTGTGCAGCGTATCTATCTAACTGTTCTTGCGGTAAGAATGCTGCTTGTCTTGCAGCTTCTCTTGTAGCATCAGCTTGAGCTTGTGCTTGCGCTTGGTTCAGTGCGCCCAGCTGACCTAAACGTGCAATGTTGCTTCCTAATACGCCTTCTCTTTGGCTACCTAGTCCTGCCTGGAAAGCTCCTAATCCTTGTTGCTGTGCAGCTAATGCACCTCTGTTTGCAATGTCTTGCTGTCTTGCAGCCATNGCTTGTCCGAATCCTTGTTGCAAAAGATTAGCTTGTAATAAAGCTCGTTCTCTCGCTGCCCCTGTGCCAAACTCGGCGAGTTGCACTCCCGCTCGNCCANNNCCGAGCNCNCCCAAAGCNGNTTGTTGATCTCGTATTTGCTGTTCTTGTANAGCTTTGTTACGATCAAATTCTGCAAGTGTTGCATCAATCACCTGTGTTTGAAACGGTGACATAAATTGTTGTACTTGAGCCGTGGTTGGTGCTCCAAGTTGTACTCCACCTAATGTTGTTCCTGCGTCTGTCGCTGCTTGTTGTGCTTGTTGTAAAAATGGTTGAAAAGAAGCAATACCTGTTGTACCTGATGCTGCTTCTGCTAATCTTAATGCTTCTCGTTGTTGTGCTGTTTGAGCTGCAACTGTTGGTGCTAATCCTGCTAAACTTTGTTGTCTTACTTCAAATGCTCTAGCTGCATCTTGTCTGGCTTTAAAAGCATCTGCATCTTCACCTGGTCTTTGAGATATACCAGCTAAACCTGTGGCTACTACGGGTACACCTGTTTGTGCTACTACCTGTGTTGCTAGATCTTTACCTAGATCTTCAACAAATTGTGCGGGTAAAGTTCTCGTAGTTTGTGTTGCCATTATATTACTTCCTCTAATCTTTGTGATGTTTGAAACATTTTACGTGCGCCTTCTAAGCCTTGCGATTCTTCAGATACGTCACCCCCGGCTTCGAGGTTCTTCATCATGTTATACATTTTTTCTGCGCCTAAATCAACATCTCCGTCGCCGGCGTTTCTAACAGCATCTGCTGTAAATACAAACTCATTCTTTGATAATCTTGCAGGTACATCATCTGCCTTTTCCATACGTCCTATAGGCACAAATCCACCNTCTTCTCTTAAATCCATTTCTTTACCACCCATATCTAGTAATGGCATAGTCTTTTTAGCTACAGGTTCTTTATCTATATCTCCACCTTCAGCTGCAAATCTTCTAGGTAGGAAAGCATATGGATTAGCTCTGATAGCCTCTATATCTAAACCTTCACCTCTATATTGATCTTCTTCAGTGTCATCTTCTTGTCCTTTAGTCATGAGTCCGGCTAATGCAGATATTCCGGCTATACCTAAACCTACTTTTCCAATACCTAATTTTTCAAAAAGACCACCTGTTTTAGCTGTGCCAAAATCATATGCAGTATTTCCAAATAATTTACCTGATCCAAATCTAATTAAATTACCTATACCTTGTCCTGTTTTTAAATTTGCTAAAAAATTACCTGATCCAAAACCAGCTCCACCAAAAGCTTTTAATCCCCCTAAATATGTTCCACCTGCATATAATATTGCAGCTTTACCTATTGGTGACTTTGCAATCTTCTTAACTGTTTTTGTAACTTTCTTAACAAGTTTACCTAAACCATACATCTGTCTTGCAGATTCAAAATCAAACTCACCACCTACAACTGTGTCTGCTATACCACCTTGGTTAAATAATCTGTATGCTTTTCTATTTTTAAATGGATTACCACCAACACTATCATAGTAATCATCTTCAAGATCATCTGCATCTGATGTTACTCTTGGTGGAATATAAATTTGTTGTCCACCTTCTCCATCTTTATCTGGTTCAGGAGGACCATCAGGACCATAAAAAGCTGTTTCAAACTCACTTTGTGTTATTCCAGTTTTTTCTGCTTTATCTAATGCATCAATTGTTTGGTCTATGTTTGTTAAATCTTTTCCTTTCATCCCAAGTTGATCTAAATTAGGATCTCCAAAAATATCTTCGTAATCTTCTGCAGTTAAATCACCGGGATTAAAAGCATTTACAACTTGTAAACCAAGTGGTCCTTTAATTTGATTAATATTAGCAAATTTATTTAATTTATTTTTTAAACCAATTATTCTCATTTTATTAGGAATTGTTTTTACTCGATCAAAAAGACTAGGTGGTTTAAGGTTTTTAGCAAACGTATCTACAAATACGTTACGTTGTCTTATATCTTCTAACTTTGTGTCTCTTTCTGGACCTGTATCTTCAAAATCACCTATGTTTCCAGTAGTTCCTTTTGGACCTTTACCAAAAGACATAATTCCTTTTTCTCTATTAGTGCTACCTCCACCAGTATTACCAGTGTTACCAGTATTACCAGTGCCTGGATCATTCTCATGTCCTGCATCCGGTCCATAATATCCTGGTCTTTTACCATCTGCTCGTGATTTAACCAACATACCGCCGTCTTCTAACATTTGTCTAAATTGTTGTGCTCTAGTTATGGCCATCGTGCTACCTTATTTTGTTTCTCCAAATAAATCAAGACTAGGCATTATTACTCTGACATCTTTTCTTATGTCAGATTCTGGTATGCCTTTTGCTTTCCATTCTGCATCGTCCTTGTATTTTTCACCTGTTTTCATATTTGTTATTGTTGTTATAATCTCTTTTGGTTCTAGTATTGGGATGTCTTTCATTATGTTGTTATCTCCTTCTTAATGTTTAAATAGCTAATCGCTACATCAAATGAATTTGTGTTACTTGATTGAACGGTTAGGGTATTACCACCCTCAACCACCAATGGTTGAGTGAGTAATTCTGTTGTAGTATTAGCAGTCAAAGCTGCTGATTTTATAGCTGTGATACTATTATTTGTTACTGTTACTGTAGGTGTGCCCTCTGATGTGACTAGTATAGATTTTATTACATAGGTTTCACTTACAAGAGGATTACCAGTTCCAAAAGGATTTATTGCACTACCTGAAGTGTTATTATCTGTTCCTACAAATTTAAATTGATTAGCCATTAATTAATAAAGAAGTTAAACGCTTCTATCTCCTCTTTTAAATCTTCTTGATATGTTGAATTTAATTTTTCTACGATTGCATCAAGATCTCTTACTTGAGCTTCTGCTGTTTCTACATCATATTCTCTTGATGGTCTAGTTATTACTTGTACAATTTTAGCCATTATCTTCTTCCATCTGGTTGTATGTCTAATCTAAACGTGCCTAATCTCCAACTTTGATTTGTAGATGTATTAGATATTTTTAATGATATTGCTCTAGCTCTTGCACGAGTGTCGACTTTTTTAGTGCTTGATGTAACATCAAAAGGCCCGAGTGATGAACTTGCTTTTGTATCGTTTGGAAAATCTCTTAAGTCTAAAGTAACTCTAGTTGATCCCGTTTGTGATATAAAGTCAGGTAAAAATCTTCTAATCTTCATTATAAATTCACCATCTCCTCTAATATCAGCTACACCTGTGGGGCCACCTAACCCTCTTCTTTGACTGATATCAAAATCTCCAGAAGATATGCTTGCTAATATTGCAGTCGTAGCTCCACCTTTAACTTGATCAGTTCCTGTTTCATGCTGATAGTATATTGTAGATCCGTCTGTATTTCCTACAACATCAAAGGATGTATCTGTGCCTGCATCGTATTCTAAAGCATGTGGAGTTCCAAAAACTGCTGAGTCTTCCCACATGGTTCTAGCTAAAGATCCTACAGTCCAAACAGGCCTTTGTGGTGAAGAGTCAAAATAGTTATATGCAACCATTCTGTTTACAACAGAAGATGAGGAAGTTGGATAAAACCATATGACTTCACCAAAAAGATTATTTAATCCAGCAGATACCATTTGGTTACCAGATGCTAAATTTATATCGTCATATACAAAGTCTTCTACTAAACACGGTAGTGATTCTAGTTTACCAGCATATCTAAAGAAACCATTCTCTGACATCCAGTACGCAGCGCCATCAACTTCTACACATGCATTTTGTCCAGTTAATCCACAGTTAGTTCCAACTTGCGCAAACGCAAAGGTAAATGGTTGACCAACAAAACGTTGTGTGAATAATGCTGTATCAGTCCAAACATAAATAGCATCTCTACCACGAATGGCTCCTCTGATTTGTGATCCGTCGGCCAGTCTCTGTGTACCGGCTGTATTGGTTGCTGTAGGTGTATATGTGTTTATATCTTCTTGGTCTGAGAATCTAATAAACATATCATCTTGTGTAGATGTATCTCCAATAGTTGTTTCTGTTCCAAAAAATACTAAGTGACGATCCGGTGTAGATACCAACATGTGACGTGATGCTGTCGGTGCACCAGATATTATTGTGGCTCTAATATTTTCTGCATTTGATGCAGCAGAGTTCCATTCAAACACAGCACTGTCATGAATAAGACAGATAGCTTTGTCTCCAAAATTGTCTAATGACCACATACCAGGTTCTAGTACTAAATCTCCTGATGCTGCTTCACCCCATGCCACAAAGTTTGTTGTGCTTGTGATAGTTGCTCCACCACTGTGTGCAGCTTTTGTTGTACCTCTTACTTCTCTTGTAACACCTGTAAGTTCGTTACCCGAACTAATACCTGTATAAGATATTTCTTCATTATCTATTTTTATAAAGTTAGTACCTGTGCTAGGAAACTGAGATGGATCAGTTAATAAAATTCCTGTTGTAACAGTACTCATTAATACCATTTGTTAAAGTTGTTGTAGGTTCTCCAATAGCTTGACCACCCCAAGTTCCAAGAGACCATCCAAAACCTTTTGCTTGTACAGCAGGTCCTACAGGATAATAATGTTGAACTCTAATACCACCTGATGTTGTTGCACCAGATCCACTTTCATTTGATGGCATTGTTATTGTAATAGTTGTGCTTGTTGGAACACTTGTTACCATAAATTTTTTATCATCAAAATCTGACGCGCCAAAATTAGAGTTTGTTATTGTTGAAAAGTTATCTAATAAAACTATATCGTTTTCACTAATACCGTGAGTTCCACTAAAAGTTATTGTAACAGTAGGTGATCCGTTGCTCGTGGTGAATGCATTTGTAAGCGTTGTTGTAGATTTAATTGGGTGTATGTCATAGAATACGCCACCTGAATATGCATATAAAATTCTGTTGGTTCCAATAATTGCATATTTTCTAGCTTTACTATTTACAAAATGATGAAGACCTCTACCTGCACCAGTTAATTTATTTTCTCCTAGTTGTTTCCAACCACCTATTTTTTCTGGTATGCCATATCTAAATCGAACGTTATCACAATCGATCCATTGACCCTCTGCTCCTGTGGGTGTTATCTGTTTATTGATTCCAGGCTGCAAAACCTATTTTTTGTAACATAAGACTCCATTATAATANTATTTTACAAATGCTGGTAGACCTAGCATGGGTCTGCCATCAAACTTGTTTTTTTCAGCAAATGGGCCATTTACATGGTTATAATGTAGAAATACTTGGCCGCAAATGTTTCCGTCAAAAGGCTCTCGCCAATGTTCGAGTTCACAACCACTATATACTAGCATATCTCCTACTTCAAGCAAGACTTTAGTGCCTTTGGGTGCGTTGGGCTTATGTATATTATTACGCTCGTCTATGACGCTGTCAGCCCCCGTACCGTCGATAAATATAGGCCAAGGATCTCCACCAAGATTTAATGTTGTAGATATCTCACATGAGGGTCTATCTTTATGTCTTTTTAATTCATCACCCTTTTTATATATTCTAGAGTATGAGTATGTAGGTATTAATTCTAGTCCTGTTTCTTTAGCCATAACAGGAAGCATTTTAACTAGTAATGTTTCCATAACAGGATCTGCGTAATGTGAATAAGTATTAGGTATTTGCTGATCTGTCCAAGTTCCAAACATACCTGTGTCAGCTATAATATTATTCTCATACATAAACTTAGCTGCATCACGTTTAAGTAAAAAATAATTAAATACGAAGTTTGCTAACTCGTATGATACTGCACCTTTAATTACTTGATATTTATTGAAAGCCATGTTGTATAAAATTAAAACTTACTGATATTCTTATATCATTTGATTGATTAGGTTCAACACTGTGCCAAAGATAAAATGGAAACATAATTATTCTACCCTCAACAGGTTCTAAATGACACTCTCTCCATAAATGTTTTGGTGGTTGACCTTCTTTTCTTGTAGGCATATTTAATTGCACTCCTGGTCTAGGATCATTACAAACTAACTTACCAGAATTTTTTGAAGATTTAATATAATACACACCACTAAATAAACTATTGGGATGTATGTGTGGAGTGTTATATCCACCCGGTGGATTTATGTTAGCCCACATATTTCCTAACACAGGTTCTCTATCTAACCACTCCTCTTTCCATATATCGTTCATCATTATAAATAATTCTTTTACTAAAGGTTCAAACACAGGTATTTTATGCATTTCGGTTGTAGAATGCCAACCGTTGCGATTTGTTTTTTTAACACCAGGATCTCTTTTAGACCACTCAATTATTTCTTTTTCAAATAGTCTATTATTTAATTTTACATCTTTACCATATATCGTTGTTGGAAAAAATTGTTCTTTAATCATCTAAAGGGCTTGCCTCCAAACCAAACTACAAGAGATCTTCTTACACCTTTTTTCACTGGTTGAACTCTGTGGTTTAAGAAAGATGCAAAACAAATTGCATGTCCTTGTTTTAATTCTGCATATTTATTTGGTCCACCTAATTCTAAATGTCCACCTTCAAACTCTGATGGATCACTTAACAATAATGTCATTGATATTTTTCTTACAGGTGGTTCGTGTTGCATGTTTATATCACAATCCATATGCCAATCATAAAATCCCCCTACAGGGTATTCTGTAAATTGAGCTTGTTCTGTAATTCTAATATCACCAAAACCAAAATGATTTTCATTTGCTGCTTGTATAAAATTATTAAGATCACGATACATATGTTCCATTTCTTTAAATGGTATCCAAGATATTGTTGTAACTCTTTTATTTGTATCCGTGCCACCACCTGGTTTATTCATACCCACTTGTGCTGTTTGTGGTGGTTGTCTATGTCCACACTCTATAATCTGTCTACATTGATCTGGAGTAAATAATGGTGTTGTTGTTTGTATTATCCAACTCTTCCATTTAGGTTCTTTTATAATTTGATTTTCATACATTTTCTACCACCTTTTCATACATCATTTTTAAAAATTCTGGTTTTTTTACAGGATGATTTTCCCAACAAAAAACATTTAACAATTGAAAAAATTTTGTTTCATCACCATTTTTTCCTACATAACACAAAGTAGATTCATGTTTATCTTTAAAATATTTATATCTATGTACACCACTTCTAATATGCACGCCATCCGCATCTAAAACAATAGGACACAATAATCCTTTTTCCTCGAAGTCTGGATTTATTTTTATTACAAATGAACCTACTGTTGAAAAATGCGTTTTCATATTTTTAAATTTTACTTCTTTTAATTTATCTTTAAATACTTGATAGTGGGGTTCTAACATTAACCTATTCCTCTGTTTATAATTGGATCATAATCAACATCCATGTTCGCTGCGAGAGTTCTTCTCCATCCAGATCCATTAAAAGGATAAACACAATGTCTCATGTCATATGGAAAAATATAAAAATCTCTTTCCTTTACAGATGGCTGATAATCAATTTTACAAAATTGTCCAGAGGCAGAACCTAATATCTGTAGTTGTCCATTTTGTGGTTGATGAGGAGATGAATACTCTACACCATAAGACTCAGGTAATTTTAAAATCATAACACTAGATAAACCTGTTGGCAGTGTTCCTTGATGCACGTGCACTGGATTATATTCGTGTTCAAACATAGTATTAATCCAAATAGAATTTAAATGCATCTTAAAATGTTTTATTTTATTCCATTCTAAATAATGGTTAAATTTTTTACGAAACCATTCTAACACATTTTTTGGAAGGTGATTGTGTCTAGTCATNCTTTCGCTATTTTCACCATTATAAAATAAACTATGTTCTTTTTCTATTTTACCAACAAGTTGTTTATTAGCAGGTTTTAAATCAGAATATTTATTTTCATATATTGTGTTAATTACATGAAATATTTCTAAGGGCACTTCATATTTTAATACTGATTGACCTAAAAATATAAAATCAAATTTATTCTGGCTTAGATCCGAGATCATCTGTTAGTTGTTCTTTCTTATTGTAAATCATTTCTCCTGATTTTTTAACTCTTTCTATACTTTTTAATTGACCTAAAACATTAAATATTTCTGGTTGTGAAGAACCAGAAGATAATGTCTCAGCTTTATTTTTCATTATTAAATGATAAGAATCTAATTGGTGTCTGTTAACATCTTTTGTATCAAACGACCCATCATCAAATTCTTTTTTTAATGTAGACCAAAGTTTAATTTCTCTCATACGATCTTTTGCAACTAATTGCATATTAGCTAAACCGTATCTAGCTTCGTCTAAATCTATTTGATACTTGGTTAATTTATAATCGTCTTTTTCAGTTTCTATTTTTTTCTCTAACCATTTAATTTTTGCTTCTTGTCTTCTACANTCAAANGANAAAGTCATTAAGTTTTCTAANAATACNTTTTGTTCTCTAACACACTGCCAATACTTTGCAGCTTTNGTTGGATANTTCATATCTTGAAGAACAGACATTCTCATTTCTGTNTCTGTTCTAAATACTTGTTTCTTGGTCCATGTGTCTCGAAGCTCGGCTGTCATTTCTTTAAACGCCTTTACATCATTTGGGTCCAATAAATTATTTAAGCTAGGTGCTTCTTTTTCTATAAGTGCATGTATATTTCTTTTTTCTGTCATAATATTCCTTTCGTAAATTAATATATATTATATTAACTAGTTGTCAATGTCTTAACTACTGTAGCAGCCCCTGTAAATTCTTCAGTTTTATTAACTCTATTAGATCCTAACATAGCAACAAAACCAGCAGAAGGTGCTCCCTTACTACTTGATCCTGCCGCACCACCTGTTGCTAAAGTAGCTGTTCCTGTTGACCAGTTAGTTCCATCCCATTCTTGTGAATATGTTTTATTAGGATACTCTCCCGCTATGATACCAGCTGAAGTTGTTCCTGCTGAAAAACCACTTTGTGAAGGTTGAGCTAATTCATTTACAGCAGTCCACGTATTCCCATTGTATTGTTCAACTAATTTACCTGGAGGCCCTGCTCCTATAAATAATCCTGCTGTTTGTGATCCAAGAGCACAATTACTTGCTCTTTGAGTGTTTACAGGATTTGTAGCTGTCCAAGCTGTGCCATTGTATTCTTCCGTAGGTCCAAAAGTTGAAGGACCAGCTGTTATTTCACCACTAGTCATACACCCAGCAGTTTGAGTTCCCCATGCAGCGTGACTACTTCTTTGAGAATTTAAATCTCCACCAGCTGTCCAGGCTGTACCATTATATTCTTCACAGGCCACTAAAACGCTATTAAAAGGTGGAGTGTTTCCACCTGCAACTGCTAAACCTGCTGTTAATGTGCCTGCTCCAGAAGTTGCTCTTCTAGCATTAGACATAGCTCCACCACTAGCCCAATTACTTCCATCATATTCGATTGTTGTTGTTTGTCCAGCACTCGTAGGAGAGGGAGAATTCCCTCCACAAACAAAAGCTGCGTTTGTAGAATCCCCACCTCCAGCTGTGCTTTGTCTACTAATTGGAGCATCTGGTCCACTACTAAAAGAAGCGGTTCCTAAAACATAGCCTTTGAGTGCTCCTAAAGTTGAGTTATACCACACCTCTCCATCTTTTGGATTAGATGGATTGGACGATACAACGTTTACCCTTGTTCCATGTAAATCTTTG
>FUFK010040044.1_pt1 | contig 16169 bp, 19 predicted proteins | sample 1021851 | NCBI WGS metagenome assembly FUFK01 (sample SAMEA51879418, study PRJEB19060) | metagenome | reverse complement strand
TAAGAAGATATCTAAATTTATATGATGAAATAAACAAGGCTGTAAAAAAATATGCTGATGATGTTAAAAAACTGGATTTTCCAAATAGTGATGAAGAGTATTGATACTCAAAAATAAGTAGCTACCCATTTTATTTAATCCACATTCTAAATAGAAAAGTGTGAATCCTAAGATTATCATAAATTGTGCAATGTCTGCAGACGGAAAAATAGCATTGCCAAATAGAAAACAGATTAGATTATCTAACTCACAAGACCTCGAAAGAGTAAATAAACTAAGGCATGAATGTGATGCAATTTTAGTAGGTATTGGGACCGTAATTGAAGATAACCCCAACCTGACAATCAAGAATAATACTGAGCAGATTAAGAACCCAATTAGAGTTATATTGGATACAAACGGCAGAACTCCACTAAATTCAAATGTACTAAACGATGAAGCTGAAACTATAATTGCCGCAGGCAAAAATTGTAAAAAAACTGAACTGGGAAATGCTGAAATTATCAAATGTGGAGAAAAACTGGTAGACATTGAAACATTAATGAAGATTCTATCAAAAAAAGGTATCAACAAAGTTTTAGTTGAGGGTGGTGAAACCGTATTATGGTCATTTTTAGAGAAAAGACTTTTTGATGAAGTTAATATTTTTATTGCAAGCTTAATCGTAGGTGGCCAAAGAACTCCTACAGTTGCAGGAGGAACAGGGTTTGAAACGGTAAGAGAAGCACTTGAACTGGAACTGTGTAAAGTTGAAAAGCTAGGAAATGGAGTATTACTGAAATATAATCATAAAAAGGGTATTAACTAATTGAGATCTATGAGAGTAGCTGTCCTTGCATCTGGAAGGGGAAGTAATTTCCAATCAATTCTTGATGCATCGGAAAGAGGGAAGTTGCCAAATTGCAAAATTAAATTACTAATTGTCAACAAGAAAGAAGCATACGCAGTAGAGAGAGCGAAAAAGCATAATGTACCTTACTACATAATAGAATCTGATAATAAAAAAAGAGAAGAATTTGATCTAGAAATGCTTGAAATATTAAAATCTAATCAAATAGAAATAGTTGTTTTAGCTGGCTTCATGAGAATATTATCAAAACAATTTATTTCTGAATATAAAGATAAGATAATTAACATACACCCTTCACTNTTGCCTNAATTTCCAGGCGCACACGCACACAGAGATGCCATAGAAGCAAAGGCAAAGATTAGTGGATGTACCGTTCATTTCGTAGATGAAGGTGTGGATACAGGACCAATAATAATGCAAGAATCANTAGCTGTTGACAGAGATGACGACGAACATACTTTATCAGAAAAAATATTACCAATCGAACACAGAATATATCCTAAAGTACTTGATCTTCTAACCTCTAATAAACTCAAAATTATCAACGGAAAAGTGATTACTGAGACCGACTAATACTTTAAATACGGCACAGTCTGGCCGCCAATCTGACTTTAAGAAAGACTATGACAAAGAAGCAAATTTCAAGAAAAAGCAACTCCGAATTAGTCAAAACCATAGACGAATTGAAGAGAGCATCGAGAGAAAACGATGCACCTATCTGGAAAAGTATTGCTAAGAAACTGGAAGGGCCAAACCGTAACTGGCCAGTAGTAAATGTAAGTAAAATTGAATATAATGCTTCTAAAAATGGCAAAGTAGTTATTCCTGGAAAGTTAATGGGGAGTGGAACATTAAGCAAAAAAGTAACTGTTTCTGCTTACAGTTTTACCAAATCAGCTATTGAAAAGATTGAAGGTGCCGGAGGAAAATGTATGATTTACAACGAATTCATTAAAAAGAACCCTAGTGGAAAAGATGTTGTGGTGATTGGATAATGAAAATAATTGACGCTAGTGGTTGCATTATGGGAAGATTGGCTAGTCATGCTGCCAAAAGTTTGCTTAATGGAGATGAAATTCATATCATTAACGCAGAAGAGGCTGTAATTTCAGGTAATAGAGATAGCGTTATTGGAGAATANGTCGAAAAAAGACAATTAAACCACCCAAGAAAAGGCCCATACTATCCACGTATGCCTCACATGATGTTAAAGAGAGCTGTAAGGGGAATGATACCTTACCAAAAGCCTCGNGGAAGAGAAGCATTCAAAAAATTACGAGTTGATATAGGAAAACCTGCCTCTATTGGAGACGCTAAAGTTGAAACTATTGAAAAAGCGCAAATGAATGATAATACTAAATACGTGTCACTTGGTGATGTGTCTAAAATATTAGGAGCTAAATTCTAAAATGGCAAAAGTCATTCACACTAGTGGCAAAAGGAAAACAGCTATTGCAAGAGCTACTTTCAAATCAGGTANAGGACGAGTTAGAATAAATAATAAGCCTGTAGAATTTTACCAACCTGAATTAGCAAGGCTAAAAATTCAAGAACCTCTTGAATTGGCTGGAAAACAAAAAAACCGCGTAGACATTAATGTTAATGTAGCTGGCGGAGGAGTTATGGGACAAGCCGAGGCTACAAGGACTGCTATAGCAAGAGGAATTGTAGAGTGGTTTGGTGATGAAGATTTACAAAAGTTATTCCAAAGTTATGATCGCGCNCTTTTGGTAAACGATACAAGACGTAAGGAACCGAAACACCCTCTAGGACGGGGAGCAAGGAAAAAGAGGCAGAAGTCTTACAGGTGATCAAACAATGTTAGTACCAGTCAGATGTTTCAGTTGCAATAAAATAGTAGGTGGAGCATACGAAGAGTTTGTCGAAAGGAAAGAAAACGGTGAAGATCCTGCCAAAGTAATGGACGACTTAGGGATCAAAAGATACTGCTGCCGTAAAATTTACGTATCTCACCTAGATTTAATCGACGAATTACTCCCTTACGATTAGTTTTTTACCATACCTTAGAACTTGTAACCAAGGTCCCGTGGGGTAGCTTGGCATCCTTGTACCTTGGGGTGGTATAGACTCCAGTTCAAATCTGGGCGGGACCACCATTTCATACCAAAGAAAGAGAACCTATAATACCAGATTCTTTACCTAATGTAGGCTCTACTACTAATTCAGAGAGAGAACCCAATGGAGTATAGCTATTCCATAATTTATCTACATCACTTCTAATCATCTTATACAAATGTGATTGATTCATAACACCACCACCTAGTACAATCTTGTCTGGAGAATGATTTGACAGAATATTGATTATTCCAAATGCTAATAATCTCGCCTCTTCAACCCATACTTCGTGATCTGGAGGAAAATCTCTTACATTTGCACCCCACCTATGAATAAGGGCTGGCCCACTTGCCAAACCTTCCCAACAATTGCCATGCACCCTGCATATACCCTCTATATTTTCTTCATTTGGAATAAAAATATGTCCTGCTTCTAAATGGAAATTTCCGACATAGGGTTTACCATTGTACAATACGCCAACACCAATCCCAGTACCAATTGTAATATAAACAAAAGTACGTGAATGTTGCCCTGCACCGTATTTGTATTCACCTAATGCTGCTGCATTAACATCTGTATCCATTCTAACATTATCGCTAACCGATGACAACTCATGAAAAATATTGACTCCTTTCCAGCCTACCTTACTATCTGATATTATAAGTCCATAATCTTCGGAATTCGAATCTAGAACTATTGGTCCAAAACAACCAACCCCCATTGAATCTACATTATATTTATCAAAAAATGTTCTTATCTGAGAAAATGTAGATACAGGATCACTTGTAGGTATTGTTTGCTTTGATACAATGTCTGTTGGAGTATGGCCTACAGCAACAATACATTTCGTACCGCCAAGTTCAATGCCGCCAATCATAATCAAGAAATAAGTTAGATTTAGTTAAAGTTTCCGCACAAACGCAATGGTGCGGGGGGAGGGATTTGAACCCACGTACCACTAAGGACTGGGACCTAAACCCAGCGCAATTGGCCTGGCTATGCGACCCCCGCTGTATTTCTCTGACGAGAGGGGCGTACTTGAGGGTTATTGCTTCACTTTCCCGAACTAACACAGAACTTTATGGAATTACAATTAGAAATCTACAAATCAGGGCAGATTTAATTAACATTGATAAGATNGTNAGTTATGATAGAAGAAATAAAAAAAAGCATTAATGAGTCTGCTACCACTGCAAAGAAAATGGCAGAAAATAATGTTGACTCTGTTGTTGTAGGTTTAGCTACTAAAGTTGTGATTACTGCATTAAGCGGAATTGCAGCNAAGGGATTNTCTTTTATTAATGATGATATTAAGTATAAAAATATGATAGATCGAACTTGGGAAATGTTACCGCTACCTGTCAGACTATTAGGAAAAGATGTAATTAATTATGATGAAAATATGTACTTTTTGAGAAAACAAATTTTTGGAAAAGATAAAGATNANCCTGAAGTGGACTCTGNAGATGAGAGTATANTCTCTAGAACAATTAAGAAAATGTTTTCCTAAAATGTCTGTAATCGANTGCAAAAAGCTATCAAAGAANTANGATGAAGTNGAGGCTCTAAGCAATATTGACTTAGAGGTNAAAGAAGGCGAATTTTTTGGACTTTTAGGGCCAAATGGAGCTGGTAAAACAACTCTTCTCAAAATTCTGACTTGTCAGCTAAAACCATCGAACGGTAAAGCTAAAGTATTTAGTTTAGACACATTTACTAATTTTGAAACTATTAAACCTAAAATCGCAATAGTCCCTGAGCAAGAATCTCCCCCTAGCTTTCTAACCCCTCGAGAAGTTTTAGAGTTAGTAGTAAACATTCGCCAAATTAATGGTAAAGACATAGATTATTGGTTAAATTTTTTTGAACTAGATAAGATGGAAGGAAGAGTTTGCCGTAATTTATCCAGAGGACAAAAGCAAAAAGTAATGTTAGCTTCGGCTTTTATATCAAATACTAAACTCATGTTCTTAGATGAACCTTTTATAAATTTAGACCCTTTAGTACAATCAAAAGTTAGAGAATGGTTGAAAGAGTATGTAGAAAAAGGGGGAACTGTCTTCATTAATACCCACTTACTCGAAAATGCTGAACGATTATGCGATCGAGCAGCTATTATTCACCAAGGAAAAATTCAATCACTAATTACACTTAAAGATTTAAGAAAGCAAAACCTGACTCTCGAAAAGCTGTTCCATGAGATTGTTGTATGAATAAATTAATTTTATTCAGAATGCTTCAAGAAGAAATTCGCCTAAACACGAGTTTTGCCAGCGGNAAGGGATTCTATTCATTTCCAGTGCTAGTACTAATATCTGGCCTTTTAGCTACACTATTTTCAGACGTAATGATTGAAGATATGGGATATGTAGATTACTTGCAAATTTTGCATGTTTCAGCTATCTTTTACGGCCTCTTTGCAGGGTCACTGGCTTTTTTCGGAAATGAATTTCTTGAAAGAATATTTGGGTATTTTGGATTAATCATTGGACTTTCCACAACACACCCAATAACGCAAAGGAAAATAACATTTTTATATTTTTGTAAGGAAATAATATTTTATTCTTTTTTTACAATGNTACCTGCTCTNATAGGTGCTCTAATTGGAACTTACTTTACAAATATTAACATAACAAGCTTATCNATTTTTAGTATGACACTTTATGTTTCATTTTGTACAGGAATATCTTTTGCATATTACATATCTAGCTTTTATAGGAAATCTATCTCGCATGCCATTATTTATTCAACCGTTTTCATAACAATTTACGCGATATTATTCAGAGGAGAAGAAATAACAGGAACGCTAGATTGGTACCTCAATAAAGAGATGAAGCAATTAGCATTAGGGATAATTGTTCCTATTCTTTTGTCACTCATTGCAACGTTAAACATTAGCGAACACAACAACGTGAGTAGTATTAGCATAATAGGATATAAGAATCGTTTTAAAGAATATAGTGAAAAATACACATGGGCTGAAAAAATAGGAATTCCTGGAATCCTCGCAAAAGAAAGAATTGATCTGGAAAGGAGTAAAACAGGAACTAAGATGTTTTTTTCATTTTTATTCCCTCTNGGCTTTTTAACCTTCATGAATTGGTTTTTGGATAAGGGTCTACCAATCCAAATAGATTTTAACACTATATTTTATGGAGTTATGATAGGCTTTTTTGGAACTATGCTCTACTCTTGGCTAAATTCTATTGATACACCTCATTTTTACTCTACTCTACCGGTTCAGGTATCTGACATTATCAGAGCCAGGCTGCTGTTGTTTGGGACAATAACATGGTGGATACCTCTAATATTTATGGCATTAATATCATACATGAGCAATGAGTTAGATTTGCTTCCAATAGGAATNATTGTTATGATAACTGTAGGAATTTACATNGTCAATTATACNGCNATGTCTACCGGNTTAAAGACNAATTCAGCACTTTTTGACGCTTTTGTATTCATAAAATTTTTCTTTATTTCAGTACCTCCTATGATAGCAATGACAATCTTAAGTTTAGCAATTAACCACAGACCATCTACAATTCTCGTTGCACTATCGTTGATATGTGGAATATTGTCATTATTAAGTCTATTTTTCTACCGGAAGATAGATGCAAAATGGACAAATGAAAGTTTTGATTAGCAATAAATAGATACTCCAAATATTATTTCTATGTCTGAAAAAAGTGCTAAGACAAATAAGGACAAATCAAAAGCTAACAAGAAGACTTACAAGCCTAAAAGACGATTCAGAATTAATAAAAAGCTTGATGGAAAATCTGGAANTATNTTTNTAGGTTTAGAGGACCCGTTCTTGTATTTTCCNGACATGATGTCATACTTCAGCAGAGAGGAAATAGATGAGGTGCATCTAAAAGCAAGAGGAAAATCTATTTCAAATGCTGTAAACGTAGCTGAACAATTTAAGAACCGATTTAAAAAAGAAATTCAAGTAGAAGTTAAAAATGTTGAAATAGGAACTGAAGAAGTTCCTCGCAAAGATCGAAAAGGTAAAATTAGAATGTCATTTATTGATATTACCATGATAAAAAATGCCGAGAATAAAGATTAATCCTNTTCGTGCATAACTCTGTGAGTTGCTGAGGGAACAACTGATATTTTACCATCAAATTTAGTATTATAGGAAATTGGGGAAATACTATTCAAAGCAACAGCAAGAGCTGCGACTTCAGAGTGTGGCTGATTTCCGACCGCCACATTGTAGTCTGCAGACTCAAACACCCAGGGAGGAACCTTTTCAGCTCCCACAATGAAAAGTATATCCTGTTCGCTAGATTTTATGTCATCTAATATATCATCCAAAGGTAAGCCAAACATAGTCAAATGCACGATTAAGGAACTAGAAGATTTTACTACTTTCTTCGGATTTTCTGTTGGTATTATTTTGAAATTACCACCAAATTTATTTACTACATCTTCAACAGAATTTATAACCCTACTATCAGGATTTGACAGAAAAATTTTAGAAGCCCCAAATGCTCTAGCTGTCAATGCTACATGGGTGGTAATCCTCTTATCTCTTTCAGGTCTGTGACCTATGCGTAAAATTTCATAATTATTCATGATTATTCTTCAACGGGTGAAGAAGACTCGTCAACTCTGCCACGAATACTATCATGAACTAATAAGCCAACAAATTGCAATATGAGACCGCTCAAAATATAAGTTACATTTTCAGAGTTAAAATTGTCTTTAACAAAGATATCATCTACAATTTCTATGATACCTGCAAATATAAGTCCCATACTTGCTACTGTAAATATAAATCTGACGATGTTAATATTGAAAACACCATCTCTGAGATAAGTGTCCGTAGTTCTAGCCACTTCAATAATTACAAGAGCAAATAAAGATAATAGCAAAATGCCGTCTAAGGACAGAAAGGCAAGTACCATTCCTAAAATTCCTCCTCCTGAATTGGCAGCTTCCTGCATTTGGTCAAGACCTTGTGTAAGACCTACAATCATCATTAAAGCTGCAATTAGCCAAGCATANGAATAAAGAGGAACCCTTTCGCTTGTAACNGTTAATAAATCTGTGTAGAACTTCTTGATAGCTTCTTCCCATCCGGCAACTTTTACAAGTAAATATCCTCCTAAAATCACCCATATAGCACCTGAAGCTATTTCTGAAGAACCCAAAAGGCTTGCCAATCCCCAAGCCAAAGCAATAAGGGCCATTGGAAGTATAAATTGACGTTGAATTTTAGGATCTTCCATCTTGTGAACAATGGTGTAGAGAGTATCTTCGATTGGTCTGGATTGTTGAACAACAACCATTCGCGTTGAATCAATTCTAAGTCTTGACCGAATAATTGGTTCTAGCTCTCTATCTTCAGCTCCGTCGCTGACAAGTATTGCTCTCGTTGCCCCTGTTTTAGAGATTACTTGATCTAGTGTATTAGCTATTTTCATATCGGATTTTGTACCTACTCTTACATCTCCGCAAATGGTAACAACTTCAACTTTTTTACCCTTTTCTAAAAGTTGATCATATGTTTTAATGGCTGCAAGCATAGTGTTAGTGTCACTTTCTTCAGGGTCAGAAAGACCTAATTCTAAAGAGGCTCTTATATTCGCTTCACGACCAATAACGGGACTACGAATACCGGTTTTTCTACCCAAATCATTGTCCCTGTCGATTGCAATAACAAGCAAACTCATTNNATTACACTGTTAAATCAGTATATTAATGTTGCTTNGAGACGATTCTTTAAATATTAGCATTTGTGCGTCAATTNAACTGAGGATTTAAATGGCAGAATTCAAAACCGTTATAGCAGACCCAAAAGAAAAGAAAGCTTATCAAAAAGTATTGGCTGAAGACAAGTCTAATGCATTGGTAGGAAAATCTGTAGGCGAAGAAATTGATGGAATTTTCTTAGACTTACCAGGATATCGTCTAAAAATAACTGGAGGCTCAGACAACTCTGGTGTTCCTCTCAGAGGCGATATAGACGGAAACCAAAGAAGAAAACTTCTATTGACCGAATCAGTCGGATTCCATCCGGTAANAGACGGACAAAGGCGTAGAAAGCTAATACGTGGAAGGAATTTGAATAGTGAAGTTTCGCAGATAAATCTTAAGGTTATTGAATATGGTCCTAAATCCATAGAGGAGTTGTTACAGCCAGAGGAGGCTTAAACTTGAGCAACGCCCCCCAAGCCGAGATAAATATCGGAATGGTTGGGCATGTAGATCACGGAAAGACAACCCTTACACAGGCATTAACTGGAAAATGGACTGACCAACACAGCGAAGAATTAAAGCGAGGAATATCAATAAAATTAGGATATGCTGATGCTGAATTCTATAAAGTAATNGATAAAAAAAATACTACGTTTACTTCGGAACCTAACTTAAAAAATTTTGACGGGGCAAAACATGAGCGTCTAAGAACTGTAAGCTTTGTAGATGCACCTGGTCACGAAACATTAATGGCTGTAATGCTTAGTGGTGCAGCAATTATGGATGCCGCAATTTTGATCATTGCTGCAAATGAAAAATGCCCTCAACCTCAAACTCGCGAACACTTATCTGCACTTGAAATAATGGGGTTCGAAAAATTTATAGTAGTCCAAAGTAAAATTGATATCTGCTCAAAGGAAAGAGCCCTCGAATCATACAAAGAGATAAAAGAATTTCTTAAGGGTTCACTACTTGAAGATGCGCCCATTGTTCCAGTATCTGCACACCATAACAAAAATATTGATTTATTAATCGAAGTTATTGAAAACTTATTTCCAACGCCTGAAAAAAATACAAAAGACGACTTCCAAATGGATATTGCTAGATCTTTTGACATAAACAAGCCCGGGACAATACCTAAAAATATTAAAGGGGGAATTCTAGGAGGAACTGTTAAAAAAGGAAAAATTAAAATCGGAGATTCTATCGAAATAAGACCTGGAAGAGCTACCAAAAAAGGTCTTGAACCGATCAAAACCAAAGTGACTACACTCCACAGTGGAATATCAAGAAAAGAAATACAACCTGGTGGTCTAGTTGCGATAGGAACTGGCCTTGACCCTTCAATCACAAAATCAGACTCTTTACTGGGTAATGTAATTGGAAAACCGGAAACTTTACCTCCAGTTTGGGAAAGATTTAATGTAAAAACAACGTTGCTAAAGAGAGTCGTTGGAACTAAGAACGTTAAAGATATGGATGAATTAAAAACAAAAGAACCACTGATGATTACAGTTGGAACAAGAACTACAGTCGGAGTTCCAATAACAGTCAGGGAAGATATTGTTGATATGAAGTTGACAATACCGGTATGCGCACCAATCGGTCAAAGAATAGCTCTTAGTAGAAGAGTTGATGGTAAATGGCATCTTATTGGATACGGCATTATTGAAGAATGAAGGAAGTATTACCAGACACAAATATTATTCTATGGACGTTTAGTGGAGGAATAGATTTCAGGGAGGCTATTGCTTCTGCAGCACCGAATTTTGATATCAAAATTCCTACATGTGTAATCGATGAACTTAAAAAATTAGATACTAAAAAAAGTAAAGCTGCACTATCATTTACTTCTAATATGGAAAAAGTTGATATAGGAAGAGGGTATGTTGATGACTTGCTGATAAAATCTGCAAGAGAAGGGAAACTAATAGCAACTAATGACAAGGAACTTTTATTAAGACTCAAGAAAGAAAAAATTAATGCTCTGCGGATAAGAGAAAAAAATAAACTTGTAATGACGGAGACCGAGTAATGACTGATTTTAGTTTCCCAGAAAAACCAGATTATAGTTTCACCAAAAAACAAATGTTGGAACGTAAAAAAGTACTAAAACATAAAGTTGAACACATTAAATTTAAAGACTTGAAAAATACAAATGAACTCATAGAAGCTTACAGTAAAAGCAGCTTTCAAGCAAGGAAAATAGGTGAAGGGGCAAAGCTTTACAAAAAAGAACTAAACAGAGGAACCACTATTATTTGGTCACTCGCTGGAAGTATATTTAGTGCTGGACTTCGAGAATTAGTAATTGATTCTGTACGCAAAAATTTAGTTGATTGCTTAGTTTGTACGGGTGCCTTGTTTGAACAGGACATGCTAGAAGCACTGGGATATAATCACTACGTGCAAACGGAAGAAATTGAAGACAAGACACTACAGAATTTATTAATTGATAGAATATATGATCACTTGTTAGATGAAATAGAACTTCAACATGTTGATGAAACTTATAAAAAAATTGCAAAACAAATGCATAGCGGGAATTATTCGAGTCGTGAATTTATGGAGTATTGCGGAAAATGGCTATCAAACGTGAAAGATGCGAATGATAGCGTTATACTTGCAGCTTACGAAATGAATGTACCCATTTTTATTCCTGCAATAAATGATTGCTCAATTGGGATTGGATTAGCAATGAATCAATCTGAGGAGAAGAATGGAATAAGTATTGACTCGATAAAGGACCTAAGAGAAATTGCAAAGATGAAAGACCTCTGCGGCGACTCTGGAATAGTTATTGTTGGAGGTGGGGTGCCTAAAAATTACTCTCAGGATTCTGTAGTCATGGCTGAAATGCTAGGTTACAAAGTTAAAAAACACCGATTTGGAATCCAAATAAGCACTGCAGACCCAAGAGATGGGGGATTATCAGGCTCAACGCTCAAAGAAGCCATATCATGGGGTAAAAACGACGAAGATATGGATGAAGTGATGATTTGGGGAGAAGCTTCAGTATACTTCCCATTACTAATTTCTTACATAAGTGATTTAAAACGAAGCAATAAAAAAGAGTTAAATAAACACATCAATACGAACTCATTGGAGGAAAATTAAAAATGGGAAAAGGATATCGTCAGCAACTGCCAGATAGGGATCCACAAGAAACTGAAGAATGGATTGAATCTATTGCTGCAATCATTGATCTTAAAGGAGAGGAAAGGGCTAGATATTTGTTACAGACTTTAATTAGAGAAGCTAGAACAAGAAACATCTCAATACCTCTATTAACTACAAGTCCCTATGTCAATACTATTCCACCTGAAGCTGAACCTGAATATCCTGGTGATGAAACTATTGAAAAGAAAATACGACGCATCATAAGATGGAATGCCGCAATGATGGTTTCCAAAGCAAATAAAAATTTTGCCGGCCTAGGCGGACATATTTCAACATATGCATCTGCTGCAAGTCTTTATGAAGTTGGTTTTAACCATTTTTTCAAGGGAAAAGAAAAAGGTTTTGGAGATTTCATTTATTATCAAGGACATTCTTCTCCTGGAATTTACTCTCGAGCCTTTTTAGAAGGAAGATTAACAAGCAATCAATTAGATCACTTTAGAAGAGAAGCCTTTACAGATGGATTGTCAAGTTACCCACACCCAAGGCTTATGCCAGATTTTTGGGAATTTCCTACAGTGTCAATGGGACTGGGACCGACAAATGCAATTTACCATGCCCGATTCCTAAGATATTTGAAAGAAAGAGGAATAGCAGACACTACGAATAGTCGTGTTTGGGCTTTCTTGGGTGATGGAGAGTGTGATGAACCTGAAACTTTACATGCACTACATTTGGCACATAGAGAGAAATTAGACAATTTAACTTTCGTTATTAACTGTAATTTGCAGAGATTAGATGGGCCTGTCAGAGGAAACGGAAAAATTGTTCAAGAATTAGAAGCAATTTTTAGAGGCTCTGGATGGAACGTTCTAAAGGTGTTGTGGGGACGAGATTGGGATGAACTCTTGCAAAAAGATGACATGGGTTATTTGCTAAGAAAAATGGAAAATACGGTGGACGGAGATTTCCAAAACTTAGCAGCATCTGCAGGAAGCTACATACGTGAAAATTTCTTTGGACCAGAAAAGGAATTGAACCAACTGGTTGAGCATTTGGATGATAAAGCACTTACGAAATTGAGACGAGGTGGTCACGATTCCATTAAATTATTCTCGGCTTACAACGAAGCAACTAATCATAAAGGACAACCCTCCGTAATTCTAGCTAAGACTGTAAAGGGATGGGCTCTTGGCAAAGGTTTTGAAGCTAGGAATATGACACATCAAAAAAAATCTTTAGAGAAATCCGATTGGGCATACTTTAGAGATTTGCTAGAAATTCCTTTCACAGACTCGGAACTAGATGATATGCCATACTACAAACCACCTTCCGATAGTGAAGAAATAAAATATCTGAAGGAAAGAAGACAACAATTGGGTGGTTTTTTACCTACTAGAAAAAGTACCTACAGCGGATTCCACATGCCTAAAAGTGATGCATTTAGTGAATTCGACAAAGGAACTCCTAAGGAGCAAGAAGTATCAACCACAATGGCTTTCGTTAGATTACTAAGAAATTTAATGAAAGATCAAAAAATTGGTAATTTAATTGTCCCAATAGTTCCAGACGAAGCTCGTACATTTGGAATGGAGGCTTTGTTTACTGAATTTAAAATATATAATGCCCAGGGACAAATTTACACTCCAGTTGATTCCCAATTATTGTTAAGCTATAAAGAATCTGAAAGTGGTCAAATATTAGAAGAGGGAATATCTGAAGCTGGAGCAATGAGTAGCTTTACTGCAGCAGGGATGGCATATTCGACCGTAGGTAAACCTACAATCCCATTCTACATTTATTACTCAATGTTTGGTTTCCAAAGGGTAGGTGATCAAATATGGTGTGCTGCAGATTCCAGGACAAAAGGGTTTTTGCTTGGTGCAACTGCTGGAAGAACTACACTAAACGGAGAAGGGCTCCAACATCAAGATGGGCATAGTCTTCTGACATCTAGCACAGTCCCAAATTGCTTATCATATGACGCAGCTTTTGCTTACGAAATTGGTATAATTGTAAAAGAAGGACTAAGAAGGATGTATGAAAACAATGAAGATATATTTTACTATCTGACGTTATATAACGAAAACTATCCTATGCCTGCTCTTCCCAAAAACTGCGAAGAAGGTGTTCTCAAAGGAATTTATAAGTTTAAATCATCTAAGAAAGCCCAAGTTAGATTAATAGGAAGTGGGCCAATCATGCAGCAAGTTTTGAAGGCCGAAAATATACTGAACGATATGGGAATTAAGTGTGAAGTATGGAGTGCTACTAGCTTTGGAGGNCTACGTAGGGATGCNATTGANTGTGAAAGATGGAATGCATTAAATCCACTTAAAAAAGCTAAAATTCCTTACATTTCAAAAATTATGGCTGACAAAGAAATGACTACTGTAGCAGCCACTGACCATATGAAAGCCGTACCAGATATGATTAGAAGCTGGATACCTGGTAGATANACTACACTAGGAACTGATGGTTTCGGTAGAAGNGATACAAGAGANAATCTTCGTAAGTTCTTTGAAATAAACGATCAGTACATAGCTGCTGCTGCAATAAGCTCCTTACTCAAAGAAAACAAAATTAGTAAGGATATGGCTAAAACAGCTCTAAGTAAACTAGATGTTAACCCAGACGCTCCAGAACCTTCTAGAAATTAGGATTACATCATGCCTGGGCCCATAGGACCCATGCCATCACTACCGTCAGGTTCAGGACCTTCTGGCTGTTTNGAAGCAATGACGTCNTCAATACGTAGTATCATAGTTGCCACATCTGTAGCGCTACTAACTGCCTGAGTCTTAACTCTCAATGGCTCCACAACATTTCTAGACTGCATATTGACCACTTTCCCTGTAAAGGCGTCAAGGCCGGCATGCTGATTGCGTCCCTTTTTAGTATGAGATTTTCTTAATCCCATAAGAGTATCTATTACATCAAGTCCTGCGTTTTCAGCTAAAGTACTTGGGACTACCTCGATTGCGTTAGCAAAAGCCTCAATAGCCATTTGTTCTCTTCCGCCTACTCGTGGTGCAAATTTACGTAACTTCAAGGCTANNTCTATTTCAGCTGCACCTCCNCCAGTGACNATTTTNCCATCTTTAAAAACCAAGGATACAACGCCAATTGCATCATCCAGATTACGCTCTATTTCATCAGCCACGTGTTCACTACCTGCACGAACCAAAATACTAACGGCTTTAGGGTTTTTACACTCTGTAACAAAAGTCATGTCATCATCTCCTATTTTCCTAACTTCGACAAGGCCTGCAAACCCAAGATCTTTCTTGGTCATGGAATCAATGTTAGAGATAACTCGACCNCCAGTAGCTTTAGACAATGCATCAATATCAGATTTCTTAGCTCTTCTAATAGCCATAATATTATTCTTTGCTAAAAAATGCTGAGCCAAATCGTCAATGCCTTTTTGACAAATCAAAACATTAGCGCCTGATTTAACAATAGTATCTACCATTTTTTTTATTGAAGACTCTTCTTGGTCTAGAAAGGCCTGAATTTGTGACGGATCATTAATTTGAATTTTTGATTCAATTTCCGTTTTCTTGATTTCAAGAGGTGCATCAATTAATGCCACTTTAGCTTTGTTAACATTTCTAGGCATATCTGTGTGAACNGGTTCCTTGTCCATNATAATACCTGANACTTGCTCNGTATCNGCAATTGAACCNCCNTTTTTCTTCTGNATTTTAATNTTAGATCTATCNACNTCTACACGNTTATCAATTTNTTCAGCNACTGCCTTAATCGAATTAACAGTCAAATCTGCTAAAAAATCTGCGTTNGCCTCCGAAGATTTNCCNGTCATAGATGTAATTGCTATAGATTTCAAAGTTTTAGTATCGTTTCTACTCACNTTTCTAGATATCTTATCAAGAAGTTCTAGGGACTCATTAGAGGCTCTTCGATAACCATTAGAAATTGCAGTTGGATGGACTCCTTTGTCCATCAGTTCTTCTGCGTTCTTCAAAAGCTCTCCAGCGAGAATTACAGCAGTTGTAGTGCCATCTCCACATTCAGAATCCTGAGTTTTAGCAATCTCAACAATCATCTTAGCAGCAGGATGTTGAACTTCTACTTCTTTCAGAATCGTAACTCCATCATTAGTTATGATTACATCTCCCATAGAGTCAACGAGCATTTTATCCATTCCCTTTGGCCCCAAAGTAGACCTAACAGCTTCTGCAATAGCTTTTGCAGCTGCTATATTGTTCTGTGTTGCCTTCTTGCCGCTATCTCTTTGTGTTCCTTCTTTTAAAATTACTACTGGTGAGTTTCCTGGTAACATATTCTATCCTTACTGCAGCGAAGAAAGCAATATATAAAAATTAAGCTAAAATCTCAAAAAAGGTCTAGAAATATTAAGGATAACAGTACTGAAATCGAGATTGAA
>FUFK010045004.1_pt1 | contig 16174 bp, 14 predicted proteins | sample 1021851 | NCBI WGS metagenome assembly FUFK01 (sample SAMEA51879418, study PRJEB19060) | metagenome | reverse complement strand
GACGATCTTGAAATTCCTGCTTTCCTAAGAAGACAAAAAAATTAATGGTCTTCAAAGAAATAAATGGAAGCCACCATAGTACCGGATGTACAAAAACATTATCCAGTACTGCTAGACGAAATTATTAGCGTTATCACCCCTCAACATGGTGGCACATTTATTGACTGCACATTCGGTCAAGGTGGATACTCAAAAAAAATACTAGAGTTCAAAAATACGAAAGTAATAGGACTTGATAGAGATATTGAGAGTCAAAAAGTTGCAAACTCAATTTTAGAAAATTTTGAAGATAGATTTATTTTCAAAAATTTAAAATTTAGTCAATTAACAAATTTAAAAATTAAAAACGAAAATATTAAAGGTGTTATTTTTGATCTTGGATATTCATTAACACAAATGAAAGATCCAAAAAAAGGATTATCGTTCAACTCAATGACAGATCTAAATATGCAATTGGGTTTAAATAATTATTCAGCAGCTGATGCTATAAATAAACTTGATGCTAAAGAGTTAGAGAAGATTTTTAAATACTTTGGAGATGAAAAAGATGCAAAATATATTTCTAAAAATATTGTTAAAGAAAGATTAAATAAGAAAATTGATACACAGACTTTAATTAAAATTGTTGATAAATCAAAAATAAGAAAAAATTTTAAAGTTCATAATTCAACTAAAGTTTTTCAAGCTCTTAGAATTTTTGTAAATAAAGAAATAAGTGAATTAATTTATGGACTGATAAATGCCACAAAAGTACTAAAAAAGGGNGGTGTTTTNGCNGTTGTNACGTTTCACTCTTTAGAAGATAAAATTGTAAAATATTTTTTAAAAAGTCTTTCTCAAAATAAAAGTATTTCAAGATACACACCTCAAACAGAACAAAAAGAAACTCTTTTTAATTTAAGTCAAAAAAAACCAATTGTTCCATCTGATCTTGAGATAAAAGAAAATCCACCTTCGAGATCTGCAAAACTAAGATATGCAATTAAGAAAAGTGATTTCTTTAATTTTGACACAGATATAGAGGAAAAATTTAAAAATTTTTTAGAAATTGAAAAGTTTGGAGATAAACTTTGAAAAAATTATTACTAGCATTAACAATTATAATTTTAGTTTTAACTACAGCAATTATCAAAAATACCACAAAAAAAATTGAAGATAAAATATTTGCTTATAAAGAAAGTGTAAGACTTTTAAAATCAGATTTAGAAAATATTCAGTTGGAATATGATTATCTAAGTTCTGCTGAAAAATTATTGGAATATCAATCTTTATATTTTGAAGATCAATTAGTTCAAAAAAAAATAGAAGATATTAAAATTTATAATATTTCAGAGAATGTAAATAAACTAGAGCATTATAAAATAACTAAGGAAAAATGAGCAATTTTAAAGAAAGATTAACAATTGAAGATCACAAAAATGATTTTGTTTATAAAAAAAGCAATACTGGATTAAATATTCAATTTAATCGAGTTGCATTTATTTTTTTTGTCTTTTTTGTTATTTATTCAATATACACAATACATTTAATTCATTTAGGGTCTCGAGAGGCAAAAATTGAAAATATAAGCAACACACTTCCTTTAAGTAGTGATCTTTATAGAGCAGATATTATAGATATTAATGGAAATTATTTAGCAAAAACAGTTAAGTCTATTGATGTTGGTCTCAAAACTTCAGACATAATTAGTAAAGAAAAATTACTGTTAAGTCTAAAAATTATTTTCCCAGACAAAGATTTTAAAGAAATTGAAAAAAAAATAGAAAACAAAAAGTTTTTTTATTTAGAGAAAAAAATTTCAGAGGAAAAATATGAGCAAATTATGAAGTTGGGAGATAAATCTCTTATNCCTGAAGAAAAAGTGCTTAGAATGTATCCACAGAAAAATCTTTTTAGTCATATTTTAGGACAAATAGATAATGACAATAATGGTATTTCTGGATTAGAAAAATCGTTAAATGAAAATCTTAGATCATCTAGAGACCCAATTAAATTAACTGTTGATAAAGACATTCAATTTTTAATTAGAAAAGAATTATTAAAATATCAGGAAATTTTTAAAAGCAAAGGAAGTGCAGCAATTTTAATGGATGTTAATAATGGCAATATACTCTCTTTAGTNTCNTTACCTGATTTTAATCCAAATGAGAGAAAAAATATATCGGATGTAAATTATATTAATAGAGTAACAAAAGGAACATATGAACTTGGTTCAGTTTTTAAAGTTTTTACTTTTGCAAGCGCTTTAAATGAAAAATTAATTGAACCAGATACTGAATTTTTAGATTTACCAAAATCAATTAAGTGTGACCGATACAGAATTGGAGAATATGATAATGAAATACCTTCAGATTTAACTGCTGAGCAAATTTTAGTTAGATCTGGAAACATAGGATCTGTACGAATTGCTCAAAAAGTTGGTCCAGAAAAATTTAAATCTTTTTTAGAGGATATTGGAGTATTGAGACAAATTGATTTTGATATTGAAGAGGTGGCACCCCAAATTGATTATGATTTTGGAAAATGTAGATTAGCAACAGCTTCTTTTGGTCATGGAGTAGCAACAACCATTCTTCAACTAGCAAAAGGATATGCTATTTTGGCCAATGGTGGCTATGATGTAAAACCAACATTNGTTTTNAAGGAAGATAANAAAAAAAATAACAACAAAAGAATAATTAATAAAGGAATTTCAGAACAAGTTGTTAATGCTTTAAGAAAAATTGTTAATACAGAGGAGGGTACTGCTAGATTTGCAGATGTTCAAAATTATGAAATTGGAGGCAAAACAGGCACAGCCGACCAACCAGAAGGAGGAAAATATTCAGAGGCAAAAATAAATACTTTTAGTTCGGTATTTCCAACATCAAATCCTCAATTTGTATTTGTTGTGATGTTAGATACACCTAAAAAATCAAAAGATTATTATTATAAGTATAGGCATAGAAAAGGTGGATGGAAGGGAACACTTTATAATACAGCTGGGTGGACATCAGTAGAGGTAGCAGGAAAAGTAATTGATAAAATTGGGCCTATTTTAGCCACAAAATATATACAGGTTTACTAATAATGTTACTTGGAAATTATTTTGATGGTATCCACAAAAATTATAAAAAATTATTTTTTTCAGGCATATCTTTTAATACTAGATCGCTAAAAAAAAATAATATTTTCTTTGCAATTAAGGGAAATAGTATAGATGGAAATAAATTCATTTCTAAAGCTATAGAAAAAGGTTCTAAAATAATTGTAACAGAACAAAAAATAAAAGATTACCGTAATGGAATTTTGTTTATAAGAACAAAAAATATAAGAAAATTATTAGCAGAAGTCTCATTTAAAATTTACAACAAAATACCAAAAAATTTAGTTGCTGTTACAGGAACTAATGGAAAATCTTCAGTTGCTGAATTTTATCTTCAAATAATGCAATTAAATAAAAAAAAGGTTGCTTCAATTGGAACACTGGGGGTTAAATCAAAAAATATAAATTTAAATTTATTTAATACAACAACTGATCCAATTAATTTAGGTCAGATNTTACAAAAATTAAAAAAAGAAAAAGTTGATAATGTTATCATGGAAGCTTCCAGTCATGGATTAAAACAATATAGATTAGATGGATTAAAATTTAAATCTGGAATTTTTACAAATTTATCACAAGATCATCTTGATTATCATAAAAATTTAAAAAATTATTTTAAAGCAAAACTTTATTTATTTGAGAATTTAATAGAAAAAAAAGGAAATGTAATTACAGATAAAGATATACCTCAATATAAAACAATCAAGCAAATCTCATTAAAGAAAAAATTAAAAATATCAGCAATAAATGAAAAACAAAATAATTTTCAAATATTATCTCATAGATATGACAATGAAAATCAATTGATTAANATAAANCATAAANATTCAATTAAGGAAATTAANTTAAATTTAATAGGTAAAATTCAAATCAAGAATATATTGATGGCTGTAATTGCAGCACAAAAAAGTAATTTAAATTTTGAAAATATTTTAAAAGTCTTACCAGAATTAAAACCAGTTGAAGGTAGATTAGAAAAAATTGGAACAATTAAAAATAATTCGATTGTTATTCTTGATTATGCACACACTCCTGATGCTTTAAAGTTTTGCCTTTTAAATATTANNGAGCAATTTCCTGNTAAAAAGTTAAANCTTTTATTTGGNTGCGGGGGAAATAGAGATCAAAACAAAAGANNGAAAATGGGTAAAATNGCAAGTATTTATGCAGATAATNTNTANCTTACNGATGANAATCCTCGTTTAGAAAATCCNNNAANAATNAGAAANGATATNAAAAANGGTATTAAAGNTAAGAAAATTANNGAAATTTCTAATAGANCNATAGCNATATCTGAGGCCATTAAAAATTTAAAAAGTGGAGACNTTTTAGTAGTTGCAGGAAAAGGCCATGAAAACATACAAGAAATTGGTAAAAAGAAAATCAAATTTTCTGATAGAAAAAAAATCCTAATTGAAATCCAAAAAAAAAACAAGAATTTGTCCAATCANCTAAAGATAAATATTATAAAAGAACTTTCTAAAACTCAAAAATTATCAAAGTCTATTTCTNTAAATAAGGCAAGAATTANTTCTAATGAAGTAAAAAAGAACGATGTATTTTTTGCNATCAAAGGAAAAGTAAATGATGGAAATAATTTTGTTTCACAATCATTTAAGAAGAAAGCATCATTAGCAATTGTAAATAAAATTCAAAATAATCTAGATGTTNAACGACAGATAAAAGTTAAAAACACCTTAAAATTTTTAACAAATGTTTCAAAAGTATATAGAAAAAATATAAGCACTAACATTATAGCNATTACAGGTAGTTGTGGGAAGACAACACTCAAGGAATTNTTGGGAAGTGTGATGGGAAAAATTTCACATACAAGCATATCACCAAAGTCTTATAACAATAAATTTGGAGTTCCNTTAAGTCTTCTTAATATTAAAGAAAATGATCAATATGGAATTTTAGAAGTAGGAATGGATAAAAAAGGTGAGATTGATTATCTAACAAGAATAATTGAGCCAAATATTGGAGTTATTACAAATATAAATTATGCACATGCAAAAAATTTTAAAAATATAAAACAGATTGCCTTAGCAAAATCAGAGATTATAAATAATATTAAATCAAATGGTTCTATTATCTTAAATGCAGATGATAAATTTTTCAAACTTCATAAACAAATTTCTCAAAAGAAAAATCTTAAATTAATTTCATTTGGTATAAAAAGTAATANAGCAGACATNAAGTTGATAGATATTAAATCGTTTAGAAAAAATTTTAAAATTAAAATTAAATTTATGAATAAAATTAAATACTTTATAATCTCTAATGATTATCAAAATAATATTTATAATATTCTATCTGCATTAGCTGTTATCAGTGTGAATTTAAATATATTTAATTTAAATAAATATATTTTTTTGAATTTTAGAATTCCTGATGGACGTGGAGACCATTCAATAATAAAAATTAATAATAAAAAAATAAATTTAATTGATCAAAGTTATAACTCAAACCCACTATCATTAAGTTCTGCTATTAAAAATTTTGATAAAATAAAATTAAATAAGTCTAAAAAATATTTGTTGCTTGGAGATATGTTGGAGCTTGGTAGTTATTCCAAAAAACTTCATGAATCTATTGCTCCATTAATAAATCAAACTAAAATTGATAAGGTTTTTGTAAAAGGAAAAATGGCTTCTTTGATATATAAAAAAATATCGAATAGTAAAAAAGGTAAAATATTANNNAACAANTCTNANATAGATGATTTGATTAGAAATGATATTAAAAACAATGATTATTTAATGATTAAAGCCTCACTTGCGACAGGTTTCAATAAGATAGTTAATGAAATAAAAGGTTTAAATTAAATGCTATACCAATTTCTANTNAATTTTGTTGATAATTTTGGCTTTTTAAACGTCTTTAAATATTTAACTTTCAGAACTGGTTTATCCTTTTTTACGTCATTAGTGATAGTTTTGTTTATTGGGGGTCCTTTTATAAAATTTTTTTCAAATCAAAAAATTTTTAATCCAATTAGAGATGATGGACCTGAAGATCACATAGTTAAAAAAATNGGAACTCCAACAATGGGTGGAATTATNATTTTACTTGGCCTNATAATTTCAGTTATTTTATGGGCAGATTTATCAAATAATAATATTTTATTTTGTTTATACATTGCTCTTTCATTTGGATTACTTGGTGCATTTGACGATTATAAAAAAATTAAGCAAAGTAATTCCTCTGGAATTTCATCAAAGTTTAAAATAACTGTACAAATTATTTTAGCGTTAATAGGAGTAGGTTTGTTTGTTTATTTGAATGATTATCAAGATTTAAATAATTTATATTTTCCTTTTTTTAAAAATTTAATAATTAATCTTGGATGGTTTTTTATACCTTTTGCTGTATTTGTAATAATAGGTTCTTCTAATGCTGTAAATCTTACAGATGGTCTAGACGGTTTAGCAACGGTACCAGTAATATTAGTGGCAGCTTGTTTTGCATTTATAAGCTATGTAACTGGAAATATTGTTTTTTCAAATTATTTACAAATTCCTTACATTGAAGGAACAGGTGAAGTTGCAATTTTTTGTGGAGCAATCATTGGAGCTTGCTTAGGATTTTTATGGTTTAATGCTCCTCCAGCTAAAATTTTTATGGGAGACACAGGCTCTTTATCTTTAGGTGGTTCTTTAGGAGCAGTAGGTATTATAACAAAACATGAGATTGTTTTAGCAATAACAGGAGGTCTTTTTGTTTTAGAAGCAGTCTCTGTAATGGTTCAGGTAATTTCATTTAAACTTACAGGAAAGAGAATTTTTAGAATGGCACCCATACACCATCATTTTGAAAAAAAAGGTTGGCCTGAGTCTACTGTAGTTATTAGATTTTGGATTATCTCAATAATTTTAGCAATGATAGGACTTGCTACATTAAAATTAAGATAATGAAAAGTAAAAAAAATATTTTTTTAAGAAAAAAAATATTAATATATGGATTAGGCAAAAGTGGAATATCTTCATACAAATTTTTAAAAAAAAAAGCAGATGTTTATCTTTTNGATGATAATTNNAAAATAAATAAAAAATTAATTAGTTTAAGTAAAATTTCAAAAATAAGTTTTGATGTAATTATTATTAGTCCAGGAATAGATATTTCGAAATGTAAATTATCAATGTTCTTGAAAAAAAATTTACAAAAAATTTATACAGATCTTGATGTTTTGTACTCTTTTTATGATAATTTGAGCATAACAATCACAGGTACTAATGGGAAATCAACTACAGCAAAAATACTACATGATGCTTTAGTTGATCAAAAAAAAGATGCTCGATTAATTGGGAACATAGGAAACCCAGCGCTTGCAGAGAAAAAAATAACAAAAAAAACGATTTTTGTGATTGAAGCCTCTTCGTATCAGCTAGATTATTCAAAGATTTTTAGATCAAAATATAGCTTAATTCTAAATATTTCAGCAGATCACATTGAAAGACATAAGAACCTAAAAAATTACGTTAATGCAAAATTTAAATTAATCGAGTCTCAAGTTAAGGGAAATTTTGCGTACGTTAAAAAAAATGATTCATTAATTTCAAAAAAAATTAAAAAAAATAAATTTAAGTCAAAAATTTATAAAGTTGATATCTCAAATTTGAAAAANATAATTGATAAGATTAGCAATAAATACTTTGCTTCCGACGGTAATAGAGAAAATCTTTCATTTATTTTTGAAATTGCACCTAAATTGAAACTTTCTAAAAACAGATTAATNCAAACAATTAATAATTTTAAAGGTCTTAATTATAGACAACAAATTGTTTTTGATAAAAAAAATTTAACAATAATAAACGACTCCAAATCAACAAGCTTTGCTTCTTCAGAAAATATATTAAATAATTTGAATGATGTTTATTGGATTTTGGGAGGAATACCAAAAAAAAATGATAAGTTCAAATTATCTAAAATAAAATGTAAAAATATAAAAGCGTTCATTTTTGGTTCATATCGAAATAAGTTTCATAAAGTTTTGAGAAATAAATTAAAGGTTAAAAAATATAAAACTTTAAATGAAACCTTACGTGCAATTTTCTTAGAGATAAAAGATCAAGAAATTAAAAAAAATATAATTTTTTTTAGTCCTGCCGGTGCATCATTTGATAGTTTTAAAAATTTTGAAGATAGAGGCAATTACTTCAATAAAATAGTTAAAAAATTAATATATGCAAAGTAATAGCATAATTTATAAATTTTATTACCAGTGGTGGAAAAATATAGACAAACCTATATTNTTTTTAGTTAGCATTCTATTCACTATTGGACTTTTTTTCTCTTTAGTATCAACATCACTCATAGCTTCAGACAAATTAGATACCAACAATTATTTCTTTTTTTTTAAACATTTAATTTATGTAATTATCGGAGTAATTTTTATTTTTATTTTTTCATCTTTAAATCAAGATAAATTGTATAAATTTTCAATAATTCTCTTTTTTATTTCATTACTCTCTTTGTTTTTAGTACCTATAATTGGCATAGAAGTTAAGGGATCAAGGAGATGGATCGATTTATTTTTTTTACCAAGATTTCAACCCATAGAAATAGTGAAACCTTTCTTGATTGTAATTCTTGCAATTATTTTATGTAAAAATGAAACCAATATTTTATTCAAATATTTAGCATCAACAATTTTAATGACTTTAGTTTCTTTGCTACTGATAATTCAGCCAGACATTGGCCAAACATTATTAGTAGTTTTTTCATGGGCTGTTTTGATATTTTGCTCAGGTATTAATTTATATTTTTTGTTCACAATCTCTTCTATTGGATTAATTTTGNTGTCTTATATGATTATTTACATACCAAAATTTAATTATATTAAAGCTAGAATTTTTTCATTTTTTGATAAAGAAACAGGTACTCATAATTTTCAATCAGATAAAGCAATAGAGTCAATAACAAGTGGAGGTTTTTTTGGAAAAGGGATAGGAGAAGGAACACTAAAAAATAGAGTGCCAGAAGCGCATACTGATTATATTATTTCAGTAATTTCCGAAGAGTTTGGTGTGATTGCCATAATTTTAATCTTAATTTTGTTTTTAGTCCTAATTTATATGGTTTTTAAAAAAATAAGTTTTGAAACTGAGGAGCAAAATAAACTTATTCTAATTGGATCAGTAAGTTTAATTCTTATGCAGGCCACAATTCATATTGGAGTTAATATAAGATTATTTCCAACAACTGGAATGACATTACCTTTTTTGAGTTATGGTGGCTCTTCAATTGTAAGTACCTCAATATTGACAGGTATAATTTTAAACTTAACAAAAAGAAAAATATAATAGGTGAGAGAAAAAGTATTAATTTCCACTGGAGGTTCTGGAGGACATGTCATTCCTGCAATTACAATTCATGACCATTTAAAAGAAAAATATGACACAATAATCTCAACAGATTCTAGAGGATTAAAATATTTAGAAAAAAATGATTATAGATCTATTTTAATAGATACACCAAAGTTTAATAGCTTAATACTTTTTCCTTTTACATTATTTAAAGTCTTAATATTAACAATTAATTCTCTAAAAATATTAAAAAAAGAAAAAATTTCTTACTTAATTTCAACGGGTGGGTACATGTCNTTACCTTTATGTTTAGCAGCAAAAATTCTAAATATTAAAATTTTTTTAATTGAACCAAATATGGTTTTAGGAAGAGCGAATAAATTTTTTTTAAATTTTTCTAAAAAATTAATTTGTTATTCAATAAACTTAAAAAATTATCCAAAAAAATTTGAAAATCAGAAAAAAATTTCAAAACCTTTTATAAGAAAAAAATATTATGAAGCAAATTTATATAAAAAAAATGCAAATTTATTTACCATCATGATTATTGGAGGTAGTCAAGGAGCTAAAATTTTTGATACACTTATTAATGAAACAATTTTGAGTATCTCAAAATCTTGCTTAATTAATGTAATCCATCAAACTAGTGAAAAAAACATAAACTATTTAAAAAATTTTTATAAAAATAATAATATAGAAAGCAATGTTTTTAGTTTTGATCAAAATTTAAATGAACTTATGAAACAGTCTGANTTATGTATATCAAGGTCAGGCGCTTCAAGCTTAGCTGAAATGTCATTAATGAATGTTCCTTTTATCGCCATACCACTTCCTAGTTCTAAGGATAATCATCAATATGAAAATGCTAAATATTATTATGATAAAGATTGTTGCTGGATAATTGATCAAAAAAAATTTGATAAAAAGAAATTTGAAGAATTGTTGTTTAAAATATCAAAGAAAGACGAAGATTATGTCACAAAAAAAGAAAATCTAAAAAAATTAAATTATCAAAATACTTGGAATAATGTTAATCAAAATTTATTGGAAATTTTAAATGAAAATTGAATTAGCTAAATCAGAAGTTATTCATTTTGTTGGTATAGGTGGGATAGGGATGAGTGGCCTTTCAATGATTATGAAGAGAAAAGGTTTTAAAGTTCAAGGAAGTGATATCTCAAATAATAAAAATATTAATAGGATTAGAAAAGAAAAAATCAAAGTTTACGTTGGACATAAAAAACAGAATATAAGTAAGGCTACAATTTTGGTTGTTTCTTCAGCAATTAAACAAAATAACCCGGAATTAATTGAAGCAAAATCAAAAGGTCTACCAATATACAAAAGAGGCGAAATGCTAGCAAACATTGTGTCTCTTTCTAAAAATATTGTAGTTGTCGGATCTCACGGCAAAACAACAACCACTTCTTTAATTGCATCAATTTTTCAAAATACAAAAATAGACCCGACGATTATTAATGGAGGAGTTATAAATTCAATCAATAATACAGCAAAATTAGGTAAAAGTGATTGGTCTATTTTGGAGGCAGATGAGTCTGATGGTAGCTTTATATTTATTCCCCCAACTTACTCTATCATAACTAACATTGATAGAGAGCACATGGATTTTTATAATTCGATGAAAAAATTAAATAAATATTTTATTGATTTTGTTGAGAAGGTTCCATCTTTTGGAAAATCATTTATCTGTTTAGATGATAAGAATAACAAAAATCTAATAAAAAATATTAAAAAGAAAAATTTCTATACATACGGTGAAGATCCTAAATCGAACTTTTCTATAAAAAATATAAATCAATTTAAAGAATTTTCAAAATTTGATTTATTAATAAAATTACCAAATAAAAAAAATCGATATTTAAAAAATATAATAATCCCTCTACTTGGAAATCATAATATTAAAAATGCAGTTGCTGCTCTTGCAGTATCGTTGACTGTTGGAATATCAATATTTGACATAAAAAAAGGACTTAAAAATTTTAAAGGTGTTCAAAGAAGATTTAATAAGATTTTTTCTTTTAATAATGTTGATTTTTTTGATGACTATGCACATCACCCAACTGAGATAAGAGAAGTACTTAATGGGGTAATGAAAGTTTATAAAGGTTATGAGAAGATATGTATTTTTCAACCCCATAGAATATCAAGAGTAAAAGATTTAAAAAAAGAGTTTAGTTTCGCTTTTAGAGATGCTGATAAAGTAATTTTATTTCCAATTTATAATGCTGGTGAAAAAATGAAACTCGGATTTAGTTATCTTAGTTTTGCAAAACAAATTATCAAAAATTCGAGNGTTGAATTATTAATGATCGAGGATCAATTGCAATTAGCAAAATATGTAAAAAGTAATATTTATGGAAAAAAAATTGTCATTGGTATGGGCGCTGGTTCAATTTCAAGCTGGATGAGAGAATTACCCAAATATTTATAATGAAAACTAATTTGAAAGAACTGTCTGAAGAGTTTGGTCAAAACCTAAAGCTAGACTGTGATTTAAAAAAAAAAAATTGGTTTAATATTGGTGGTAAAGCTAAAATTTATTTTAAAGCAGATAATTTAAAAGATTTAATCAAATTTTTAAAAATTATAGAAAATAAAGAAAATATTTTTGTCTTAGGTGGAGGATCAAACACATTAATAACTGACGATAAATATGACGGTGTAGTAATCAAGCTTGCAAATAATTTTAATAATTTATCAGTTCTGTCAGATGATATAATTATTGCAGGAAGTATTGTTAGTGACAAAGCATTATCAGAATTTGCATTAGAAAATAGTTTAGGTGGTTTTGAATTTTTGTCTTGTATACCAGGTACAGTTGGCGGTGGAATTAAAATGAATGCTGGCTGTTTTAATAGAGAATTTAAAGATATTCTAATTTCGATTCAAGCAGTTACTAAATCTGGCCAGGTAATAACTATACCTGCAAAAGATATAAATTTTAAATACAGAGATAGCGGTTTATCTGATGACCTTATTTTTTTAAGCGCCTCCTTTAAAGGGTTTAAGAAAGAAAAAGAATTAATCCAAAATGAAATGAATTTTTTAAAAGAAAAAAAAGAAAAAGCACAACCAACAAGAATTAAAACCAGCGGAAGTACTTTTAAAAACCCTTTAGATCAATCTGAAAAAAAGGTTTGGGAACTAATAAAAGAGTCTGTTCCATTAGATATTTCTTTTGGTGATGCATATATTTCAGAAAAACACTGTAATTTTTTTGTAAATAAAGGTAATGCTAAATTTAAAGACATGAAGAATTTGATCGAATATGTCTCAAAAAATGTCTTTGAGAAAACAGGTGTAAAGTTAGAAACTGAAATTAAAATTTTAGAATAAATTGAAAAAAAAAATACTAATACTTTCNGGTGGAATATCAAAGGAGAGATTAATAAGTCTTGATACAGGTAAACAGGTTGCCAAAGAGCTGAAAAAAAATGGATATAAAATTCAGATTTCTGAACCAGATAGATCTTTATCTTTAAATATCAAAAAATTTAAACCTGATATAATTTTTAATGCATTGCATGGTCAATTTGGAGAGGATGGATATATCCAAAGTATTTTAGAGAAATTTAAAATTCCATATACCCATTCTGGTGTTGTTGCTTCATCTNTAGCTATGGATAAAGAAATTTCAAAAAAAATTTTTATAAAAAATAAAATTAATACACCAAAATTTTTTGTTTATAATTATGGTTATAAATCATCTACCTTAATAAAAAAAATTCAGTCAAAATTAAAATTTCCTGTTGTCATAAAACCTTTAAATGAGGGTTCAAGTGTTAATGTTTTTATATGCAACAAATCTAATCTAACACAAAAAGTTAAATCATTAAAAGATTACAAAAAAATTATGATTGAGGAATTTATTGGAGGAAGAGAAATTCAAGTAGCAATTATGGGTAATAAAAAACTTGGAGCAATTGAATTAAAACCCAAAAGAGCTTTCTATGATTATCAAGCAAAGTACAACACAAATGCAAAAACTAAACATATAATCCCTGTTGATTTACCAAATAAAAAATTAAATCAAGTATTGAATATTGCGTTTAAAGCACACAAGATTATTGGTTGTTCTGGTGTAACACGTTCAGATTTTAAATATTTTAAGGGAAGATTTTATCTATTAGAAATTAACACACAACCTGGTATGACAAAATTATCTCTTGTCCCTGAAATAGCTTCTTATNAAGGAATAAGTTTTTTGAAATTAATTGAATGGATTTTAAAAGATGCATCAAAGAAAAAGTAAAAAAATATTAATTTACTTTTTTTTATTAATTTTAGTAGGTTCAATAAATAATAATTCAATAAATAATTTAAAATTAGAAAAAGTAAAAAACATAAATATTTTTGGTTTAGAAAAAAATGACCAAAAAATAATACTTTATAANTTAAATAATTTAGATTTAAAAAATATATTTTTTATTAATAAAAGAAAATTTCAAAATATAATTGAGGCTAATTCATTAGTTGAAGAGTACAATGTAATAAAAATATACCCTCAATCAATTAACATTAATATTAAGAAGACAAGTTTTATTGCCAGGATTAACAAAAATGGAAAATTTTTTTTAATTGGAAACAACGGTAAATTATCAGACAATAACAATTCAGGAACAGAACTGCCGTATATATTTGGAAATCCAGAAATAAAAGAAGTATTAGAATTAAAAAAAATCATTGATCAGTCAAATATTGATTATTCACAAATAAAATCTCTATATTATTTTAAATCAAAAAGATGGGATTTAAAATTCGCTAACAGCATAGTAATTAAATTACCTGAGAAAATTGAAAAAGAAACTTTAAATAAAATATCAATTTTTTTAAAAAATATTAAATTAGAAAATAAAGAAATTGTGGACGCTAGAATAAAAAATCAAATTATAATTTTAGATGAATAAAGATATTGATTTTGAAACTTATTTAATTATTTCTTATGGAAAGTTTGAAATATTTTTATTAGATATTAAAAATCATAAAGATATATATCAGGAAGAATTTAAATTTAGAGATGATTCAGAAAAACCAGATTTTAATCTTTTAAATAAATTTTTAGAAAACAATATTTTTAAAGTTGAAAAATTAGTAGGAAATTTTGTAAACAATATAAATATAGTAATTGAAAATAAATCAATTCTTACCTCTAATATATGTATAAAGAAAAAAAATTATACTGGAGAAATTACTTCCGTAATATTGGAAAGTATGCTTACAGATGTTAAAGATTTATTTAAAGAAAATTACAATCAATATAAACTCATACATATGATAATTGATAAATATATAATTGATGGTACAAGTTATTCTACTTTGCAAGATAAAATNAGTAATGATGAAAAAATGCAAGCNGGNNNANTNNTNAAGGCNATANTGAANTCAATTGNATACTTNACAAANAATAAAATAGATCATTTAGGATTTTGTTTTCCTGGNATAAAAATGAAAGAAAAGGATGGAATATCCATTATGGCAAATGGTCCAAGAAATCCTTACATGCTAAAAGAACTAAACGAAAATATTGCCAAAAATATTGGTTTGAATATTATACTAAAAAAAATATACGACGACTCCTTATCTTGCGTTAATGGAGAAAGGTTTTCACCAGAAAGGTAAATTAAAAGAANTTTCAGATGCCATTTATATTGGGGGTGGTACTGGAATTGCTGATGGAATACTCTATAATAAAAAATTAATCGATTTAAATATGTACAAAAATTTAAAAAAATCATGGGAAATCATTATGCCAAATGGAGATACGATTGAAGAATGTATATCTTTAGCTGGATTATGTAAAAAATGGAAAAAAAGAAAACCAATATCAATTGAACTTTTAAATGATTTATTTAATAAGGCTAGTGAAAAACATGAAACGGCTACAGATATTATTGAAGCAGCAGGCCAAGCATTTCAACTTTTAATTAATGAAAGAATAAATTTTTTCAAAGCTTATAACCGATTTCCAGAAAAAATTGTAATTGGTCAGAGGATGGGACAAATTTTAAAAAAAGAAAATCATCCATTAAAAATTATTTTTGATAATTATAACACTCATGATATTCCAATTGAATTATCTTCTAGTGATAATACTGCTGCATTGGGTGCAGCACAATATGCAATAAATGAATAAAAATCATAATAACGAACCGTTAATGTCCATAGGCCTAATACTTCCTGAGGATAATCAAAATAATGTTTCAATAACTTTATTTGGAGAAAAATTTAGTTTGTTAATAGATGGTATAAAGCAATTTGAATTTAAAAATGATTTTAACATTGGTATTCATGGTAACAAATTGAGTTTAAACGATATTCATTGTAATGAGATAATTATTAAAAACAATGATAGAGAGCTGGCCAACTGTATTAAAGTTGATCCAGTCATTGCAGGCAGAGGTTTTCATTGGCAAAAATCCATAGATATAAAGGTTTTGGGTGATCTTGTTGTTAAAAATATCGACCAACAACTATTTGTAATTAATAAAATATTTCTTGAAGATTACTTGATGTGCGTTGCCACATCAGAAATGGGAGCAAAATGTCCGCAATCTTTGTTAGAGGCGCAAACGATAGTAGCAAGATCTTGGATACTAGCTGCGAAAGAAAAAAAGCATCAAAATTTAAAATTAGATGCATGCAACGATGACTGTTGCCAACGCTATCAAGGCATTTCTAATGTAGTTCTCTCATCGGTGCAAGCTGCTCAAAATACTAGGGGAAAAGTCTTAATTCATGGAGACACAATTTGTGACGCTAG
>FUFK010037511.1_pt1 | contig 16174 bp, 11 predicted proteins | sample 1021851 | NCBI WGS metagenome assembly FUFK01 (sample SAMEA51879418, study PRJEB19060) | metagenome | reverse complement strand
TGATTGCTCAAATCACAGGGTTTGCCGCTGAGCCAATGCATCGCGGTCGCTGAAAAACAAAAATCCAGGCTCGCATCGGGAAGGATCTGGTGGTAAAAGGAGTTGGCTGAAAAGAATTGAAAAACATTCTTGTGTTTCTCGATATAACTCGGGAAATGGCCCAGGCCCAGAACCGTCTGGATCAGACCGTTGTAATCATTTCTGGGTTGATCGGTGTAGTGAACCTTGATTGGAATCTCAGGAGCCTCCTCCCGGATTTGTTCAATCATGGTTTCAATCATTTGAAGGGATGTTCCTCCATCGGCACAACCCATATCGGCCACCGAAAAATCTGTTCTTCNACGAAGNTCCATTNCACTNAAGGCCTGCTCGATCANCGGGATCGANGCATTGATCACATCCGCTGCGCCTCGGGTGGCCAGTGAATAGGCTCCACCCTTCGACATGGTTATGTTTTGAAGTGATTCACGCCCTTTAAACATTCTGAATTTAATTGATTAAAAATTAAGTGAAATATCCTGGTGAGAAGATTTACATACAGCAATGGATTTTGCCTGTTCTAGCCCGAGTTTCTTTTGACTTCTTAATCCAATAGAATCCTTAATCAGTGNATCGTATGCATCAAGTGGTTGAATAAGCTCTGAAAGAGCTTTTTGTCTCCATTGCATTTCTTTGTCAAAAATAGTCAAAGCTTCTTTCCAAAATTTGTTCGCTTTTTCACGATTGGGATTTTTTCCTTTCAAAGCACGTCGGGCTTTTGAAATTTTTGATTTGATCGAACTCGAGCCTTCTATGTTTCCAAGTTCTTTTTCAATGAGCTTAATTTGTTTCATGGCTCCATCAGGCTCTTGTTGCATGATGATTTGACCAATCGATTCGATTTTGTTTCTCTGATTTCTTAATGCATCTGTGTCTTTAAGAATCCCATTAATGGTTTTGATTGGTTCATAAGCTTCATCTACGTTTCTTCGATATTTCATCCGGTTCGAACGTAGATCTTTATTTTGTTTTTCAAAAAGGGCTCTTTGGGATTTCCAATTTTCCGGTACTTGCGCCAGTATCTCAGTTTTTATCTCTTCCAAAGTTTTAATTGTTTCATCGATTCTATTTAACTCTTCCTGAAGTGCATCTTGTTTGCTTCGAACGAGTCGATTTTTTCTTTGTTTCAGTTCCTCAAGTTCTTGATCAAGGGTTCGTATTTCTTTTTGGATGCTTCTAACCTGAAAATGTAAGGATCTGTATTCTTGGTTAAAATCATCAAAATCTTTTTGAAGAGTTTGAATATCTCTCACCATCTGGAAAGTTCCTAAAACCTTGGTTTGTGAAGCCTCCAGAGATTTTTTAAGTTTTTCTGGTAAATAATCAAAATTGGTTTGTGAAAACTGAGCAACCCCATTTCTAATTGATTCTTCGTTCAAGTCATAATAAACGAATAAATCTTCTTCCATGCATTGTTGAAGTTTTGGATTAATTGGCGGTGGTGCATTTTCAGATGTTAGGTAGGTTCTATTTGGTAAATAATTAACAAGAGGAGGAAAAAATCCCACAATTAATAAACCAATTATTTGAAGAAATATGAATACAATCACACCCTTATATATATGAGTAGTTTTAACATCAATAGGTGCAACTCCTCGTAAATAAAATAAAGCAAATCCAAAAGGCGGAGTTAGAAAAGATGTTTGTAAGTTTAANCCAATCATAACGCCTAGCCATACTGCAGAAATATTTGCTGCAGGATCGGCTAGTAGAATAGGAGCAACTAATGGAACGACTACAACCGCAATTTCAATAAAATCAAGAAAAAATCCAAGTAAAAATATAACAATCATAACTACAAGAAATTGTGCCCAAAAACCTCCAGGTATGCCTACTAAAAAATCTTTAACCAATTCTTCTCCACCAAAACCTCTAAATGCTGAAGTAAGCATTGCAGCGCCTAATAAAATTATGAATACCATTGAGGTAGTTTTAGAAGTTTCGATCATTACATCACTAAGTGTGTTTTCGTATCTATAAATCCTCCAAAAACTCCAAAAGATAGAAATAAAAAGAATTGTAACTGCAATTAATGTTAAAATTAATATTATAATATCAGTTTCTGATGCAATATTTTTTATGTTTAAATTATGATTGTATAAAATAATGATTATAAATAATAATGAANCTAAAAATAAAATCGATGGATAATATGCCCTACTTGAATCTTCTGTGAGTTTGTACCCACCCATAATCATTGCACCGATAGCCCCAATTGCGCCTGCTTGATTGACTGTAGCAATGCCTAAAATGATTGATCCAAGAACCAAAAATATTAATGCTAATGGGGGGATTAAAGAGATGAATAAAGAAAATATAAAATTTTTATCAAAATTTTGATTTAAACTTACTGGTGGAGCTTTATCTGGATTGAGTAAAGAAAATATTAGAATGTAGAGGACATACAACCCTACTAATACTATCCCTGGCAAGAAAGCCCCGACAAACATTTCACCAGCGCTTGTTGAAATGACACTAAATTCAGAAGGAAGTGAAAAATCNCCAGTTAAATTTCTATACTCAGAACTTCTTGAATTGTTTGCTATATCAGCNGCATTCGAGAGTTGATCTGCTAAAATTATCAAAACAATTGAAGGAGGAATAATTTGACCTAATGTTCCTGAAGCGCATATTGTTCCAGTGGACAATGACTTAGAATAATTGTGCTTCAACATTGCAGGAAGTGATATTAAACCCATCGCAATAACTGTTGCACCAACAATTCCGGTTGTAGCAGCCAGTAATGCGCCAACCAATACCACTGATATTCCTAATCCTCCAGGGACACTTCCAAATAATTGAGCCATACTAACTAACAAATCCTCAGCAATTTTTGATTTTTGTAGCATAATGCCCATAAAAACGAACAAAGGAATTGCAATAAGAGTATCCCTTTCAACATCCCAATAAAGACTTCTAAAGTTTGTAACTCCAGCGTTTAGCCACTGAATTGGTCCATCTTGTATAAAATATGCTGAGGCATCTCCCTCAATCACATATCCAAAAAAAGCGGCAGCCAAAATACTTAATATGGCTGAACCTGGAAGAGTAAATGCTACTGGAAAACCAGAAGCTAAAAATAGAATCATTAGGAAAACCAAAAATCCTAAAAAAATTAATTCCATATTTAATCTTCTTTTGGTACTAGGTAAATACGGACATTATCTAAAAAATATGCCATAAATTGAACAATCATTGACAAAGCAAAAATTAGTAAAAAACCTACCATTATATATTTTACATACATTCCAAAACCTTGTTGGTATACTTCAAAACTAATTAATGAACTATTAATGCTACTATATTTTGTCCATAAACCACATCCAAGTATAGTCCAACACAAAGGTATCCCCAAAAATATGCAACCTATCATATTCATTAAGCTTTGTTTTTTCTTTTTCATTTGAGAATACAACACATCCACTCTTACGTGCCCTTCGGTGATAAGTGCGTGAGAACTTGCGAACAAAAAAAGAGCTGAATACCACATTCGAACTAAATCTGACATGAAAGATTGTTCGTATGAAAAAATGAACCTTGTGATTACAATTAAGAATTCAGATATTACAATCATAAAGCTCAACCATTTGAAACTTAAATTTTCTTTTATAAATAAAGATATTATGGAACAAATTACTATAATTGGGAGGTGAATGTATGTTCCTCTAAAACTTGAAATGCCTAAATTTAATGCGAATTTATCAGTTAATAAAATTTTTAATAATCCTTCAACTCTTAGAAATGAAATAATATAATCAACCAAACCAACAACCAAAACAATATAAAATGCAGTTCTAATAATATATGCTGACAATGATCTAAGGGAGTTTGAATAGAATTTGATTGTGTAAATATTTGAAAATGTTAATTTAAAGATATATACGAGAGGTGCAAAATAAATAACTAATTGTAACAAATATTTAAAGATATTTTTCTTAATTAAATCGTTATTGTTTTCCTGAAAATCTATAAATAAATTGAATAATTCAGGGAAATTTAACCAATAAATTAAAAAATTGTTTATAACAAATGAAAAACTTATTGAAACAACAGACAGCGCAAATGCACTGTAAAAAATTGTCATAATTTTTATTGAAAAGAAAAGATGGGCAGGTTTTGCCTGCCCAAAAAAGGTTATACTCCTAGGACTCTATTTCTTTGTCGAAGATATTCCTGATCTGAAATATTCATCCAACTTCCAACATTTTTCCTAGATTCAACAAAACTTTCATGAATCCTATTTGCAAGATCACTGTGTTGTCTTTTTTCATCGAATACTTCTTCAGCGGCATCTCCAAAGGCATCAAATATATCCTCAGTAAACCTTTTGAGAATTACTCCTTGATTGTTAACAAGCCTATCGAGAGCTGCACCATTTTTCGCATTGAATTCTGACATAATCAGATCGTTGGCATTATGTGCGGCGGCGGAGATAAGCATTTGATCAGATTTCCTAAGATTTTCCCACCATGATCTATTTATTCCTAAACTTAACATTGTTGCCGGTTCATGCATTCCTGGATAATAATAGTATTTTGCCGCTTCATAAAATTTGTAAGCCTCATCATTCCACGGACCTACCCATTCAGTCGCATCAATTGCACCTGAGATCAAATTTTCATAAATTTGCCCACCTGGTAAGCCNACTGGTGATGCACCTAGTTTTGCGATTACATCCCCCCCGAGTCCGGGCATTCGCATTTTAAGCCCTTTAAAATCATCTGGGCTGTTCATTTCTTTCCTGAACCAACCACCCATTTGAACACCTGAATTACCACAGGGCATTGCTTTTATATTATATTGCTCTCCTAGTTCATCTAGAAGTTCTTGACCTCCCCCAAAATTCATCCATGAATTAATCTCACTAAAAACCATTCCAAACGGAACAGCTGCAAAATAATTAAAACCAGGATGTTTGCCATTCCAGTAATATTCTGCAGAATGGTACATTTGAGAATTTCCAGAGGCGACTTCATCGAAAACATCAAGCGGTTTTACTCTTTCTCCACCGGCATAATAAGTTACTTGTATTCTGCCATCAGAGATATCTGTCAAACTTTTTGCAAAGTTTTGAGCTCCAGTACCTAAACCAGGGAAATCTCTTCCCCAAGTTGCAACCATAGTTATCTCAACTCTACTTTGAGCAATCGCAGGTGCAGGGAAGGTGGATGCGGCGACGGCGGTGGCTCCACCGGCGACGGATGCATTCTTTAGGAATTTTCTTCGTTTCATTTTGCTCCTAATTTGGAATTATGAAATAAACCTTAAACANAAACTGTAAAAGGAACTAATATATTTCACTATTTTCAAAAATAGATCCATAAATTTTTACANAAGAATCTTTGATTTAGTAAAAGTACGAACTCATTTTATTTGGAAACAAGATGCATCGAATCGGGATTGACCTGGGAGGGACGAAAACAGAACTGATCGTGACGGGTGAAAACCCTCTTGATGTGATCGAGAAAAAGAGGGTGGAAACCGAGCGTTCCGGTTATNAGGCACTTCTCAAACAATTGGAAGATCTTGTTGATTCGGTGGGTAATCTTGCACTGGAAAATCCTGCAGTAGGGCTTGGTGCACCGGGATTTGTTGATCCGAAAACAGGAGCCGTTGGCAGTTCCAACCTCAGGCCCTTGAGCTTCAAACCATTCCAGGAAGATCTCCAAAAAAGACTCGGAATGCCGGTCAGGGTGGTCAACGATGCCAACTGCTTTGCCTTGAGCGAGGCTTTGCATGGGGCAGGCAAGGGGTACGGCATGGTTTTGGGGATCATCCTTGGAACAGGCATGGGAGGAGGATTGGTTTTGGATGGAAAACTGTGGTCCGGAAGTCAGGGGATTGCCGGGGAATGGGGACATGCCACCGTGAACCCGGAAGGCCCCGCATGCTATTGCGGCAGGCGCGGGTGTCAGGAACTTTATCTTTCTGGAACGGGGATTCAACGGATGTATCGTGAACGAACCGGCTCGGATTTGGGAGTTCAGCAGATTTTTGAAGCTTCGCAGGAAGGAAGNGATGCCGATGCGGTTCAAGTGATGGAAATTTTTCTTGAAACCTTTGGTCAGGCCTTAGGCAACCTGGTGATGTCCTTGGACCCGGATGTCATTGTTATTGGAGGAGGCGTTTCCAATCTTCCCATTCTTTACAAGGAAGGTCTCCAACGTGTTTCTGTTCAGGTATTTCAGGGCAGACAGAACATCCGCATCGTCCAGAACCAGCTGGGAGATTCCAGCGGAGTTTACGGTGCAGCTGCCGCTGCGGGGACCACGGTTTGAATCCTGGAAAATTCTGGCTCAGGGTTTGGGTTGCCCGGACGGTTTTGGGATTGATGCTCCTTGTAATGGCATCGAATCCTTCCCGTGCCGCCGAAAGCTGGGCCTGTGCCGGATACACTCTGGCCGAATATCTGATTCCCGGACTTGGTTATGGTCTGATGGGGGATTTCGACAAAATGCTCATTTTTGGAGGATTACGCTGGNGTGCATCCGCAAAATATTACAGTTACTCGCAAAGTCCGAGTTANCAGGAGGATATTGAAGACATCTACAAAGAGACCGAACTTGAAGACGATAAGACCCGGACGGACATTTATTTTTCCAAAGAAACCTTNTACGGGAGATCTTTCGCAAGCATCTACAGCAATCTGACCTTCATTACCTTTTATGACCTTTATGATGGTAATTGCGAAGAGAACCCAGAAACCTATGGTTTGATTTTTTCTCCGTTCAGGATCTGGGATTATGGNACCGAACCGACTTTCTGGGCTCCGACGATTTATGCCGGCGCGGTTCCGATGGATGGGGATCTGGTGACCTATCATGTGGATCCCGATTTAACCCGCGACCAGATGCTGAGGCAATCATTTCTGCAGTATCAACTGGTNGGTGTCGGAGAAGAAATGCTCTTCCGTGGGGTGATTCAGCGTTCCCTCTTTAATTTGTATTCGAAGGGTTTCAGCAAAGGCTTTTCCCGCTGGAGCAGTATTCTGACCGCCAGTGCAATCTTCGGGGCTGCTCATACCGGACAAGGATTTACCGCGACCCCNGCTGCGGCTTTTTTAATGGGAGTTTATTTCGGCTGGCTCTACCACCCTGCCGACGGGGATTTNAATCTGGTTGAACCCATCGCCGTTCATTCCTGGTGGGACACGATTCTGGTTCACCGAATGCTCTCTGAATCCCAGTTTACGGAACGCTCTGAGGGAGAAACTGCTAAGAATGCAAACCTCGCTTCAGGCTCCCGATTTTATCCCCTTTTTGGTTTTCGCTCCCGTTTCTGATCCTCTTTGTTTTTTTGTTAAAGCTTCTTCCCTGGATGCCGATACAAGATTCAAATGGTTTCCAAAAGGGAGATGCTCCCTCGTTGACATAACAGGATTAGGTTCCTCAAGTTTCTCGTAAGTTTGTCGATAAGGAAACCGGTGCCGGATTCAACAGGCTTCAAGCATGTTGATCTCCGCTGATACTGGTTCTTTGAATAAAAAAAGTTTTCAGGCGAGGTCTGGAATCGGGTTCTGATGAGCGTTGGAATCAGAGCGGGATGATATTTTGTGGTATAGGCCGCAAATCGAAATCCCTGCAGAAGATCCATGCTTATCGTTGGAAATACAGGACTTGGACATTGTTATTGTGTCCAAACAGGAATTTCCAAGAAAATCAGAACATTACGATTGCGATGCTGAACTTGCTCGGGAATACATTGATCCAATCACCATGTCCAAAATATGGATCTGGCAGGAATCGATGTGTCGAATCGGGACTCGCAATTGATGCTTCTCCCGTTCAAATCAACACAGCATGGTTGCGGTGGTTGATTGACGGAAGAGCCAATCAATTCGCAAAGAAAACAAATGGATTTTGTTGATCCCGAAATTCGAAATCCTGAGATAAGGAAGTAAAGCACAGGTGACTTTTAGGGTAATGCCTCAAATCAAGAGGCAGGGAGCAATCCGTCATCGCTTCATGCGAATTAAGGAATGCTGAACCCCATCGGTTAGCTGGGCAATCGATAAAGCATGGATGAAGTCCCATAGGAAGGGTGTTCTTCAGTGCTTTACGATGAAACCTTGACCTCAGAAAATGATTATCGAAATGAGTCCATCGTTCATGGGTAAGGCGATGAAGAACGAATGNTTATGTCATGTANATGATTAATNCATTACGTTNAGNATTGCTCTGATCACTGCGTTTCAACTCTTAATGATTCTGCATGAGAGCCGAATCATTGAAAGTTTAAATGCACGCCGAATCAGGCTTGCAGAACAAAATTAATCAGTCGCGTTGAATTGATATGAACGCGAAANCAAGAATTACGCCCATTGCTTAGGGCTAGAAATACGAGAGACGGCTGCGGAATGAACCGTATGCTGAGTGGAAACCTGAACCTGTTCAAGGAGGATTGAGTATGCCTTAGGATTTANAACAACNNTTTTANATTGTTTATAAATCCATGAAACGATTTTAAGTGAATGATGTACGNCCTTTTCTTAGNGCANTAAGAAGNGCTGNATACGTCATATAATTATATTTTTTAAGATCTATGAGATGGGTGTCATTTCATAGAAAACCCTTAATCAAAGGAGGGCACCATGCGTGTCAATCATAATATCAGTTCAATGACGGCCCTGAGGCATTTGGGGAACACCTCCAATGCGACCGACAAGAACCTGGAGCGATTATCTTCCGGGTTAAAAATCAATTCTGGTGCGGANGGACCTGCAGATCTCATGATTTCAGAGCAGATGCGGGCTCAGGTGGCNGGTTTGAATCAGGCGGTGAGGAANTCGGAAACTTCAATTTCCATGGTTCAAACTGCAGAAGGAGCACTGAATGAAGTCAGTTCCATCCTGGTTAATATGCGTCAATTAGCACTCCATGCNGCCAACTCCGGTGCAAACGATCGGAAGATGCTCCAGGCAGACCAGAATGAGATTGAAAATCTGCTGGGAACCATCGACCGCATCGCAAGAAGTACCCAGTTCGGGACCCGGGTTCTGTTTGATGGAAGCAATCAGGCCAGNGGNGTGACAGTNGGGGACGGGCTGAGTTTCATCAGTGCAACTCCCAAGACACAGGAAGCTCCGACGAAGAGCGGTTATGAAGTCGATATCCAACAAGTTGCGACACGGAGTTTTGTTTCTGGCAATCGGGGGATCACCATTGAAGATTTGGATCAGGGTATCACGATGGTGGTCAATGAAGGCGGACGAGTCGCCAAACTGAATTCCAAGGAAGATGAAAATCTGCAGGAGAACATCTCACAGATGGTCAATAATTTCAGACTCTCCCCAGAAATTTTCTCACGATCTGACACAGAAGCTACTCTTCGTGATCTTGTTGCCAGAAAACTTCAGGAAAAGGCCCAGGACAATGGTCTGAAAGTCGATGTTTTCATCGATGAGATGGGAATGCTGACCGTCAGGCACAAGCATTTTGGNAGTAAGCCGACTTTCAGTGTTGTTTCAGAAACAGCGGATATTCTTGGAGANGAGGCTAATNTCGCNAAATATTCCGATGGCGGNCGTGATGTTGCCGGTTTCATTGGAGGAGAAGTAGGGATCGGCGACGGACAGTATCTTCACGGTGCTAAAGGAACCCCTCTGGAAGGAATGGTCCTTCAATACGACAATGTTCTGTCAAAGCGATTGGTGGACATCAAGGATGCNCAGGGTAATGTAGTCAGTCAGGAGCTTNTCCAGCAATCCAACGATGAACTGGTTGGAAAGAAAGTGGATGGTTATGCCCATCTGGCGCAAAACTCCCTGGAATATCAAGTGGGAGCGAATTACCGACAAACGGTGTCTTTCTCCTTGGATGATTTACGCAGTGAGAACATGGCAACCGGGGTTGAGAACGAGAGTGATTATCGGAGTCTAGCGGATCTCGATGTGACCACTTCCGTCGGAGCACAGGATGCGATCAACATGATTGATGATGCGATCGAACAGGTCAGTGAACTCCGTGCAAACATGGGTTCTTTCCAGAAAAACGCCCTGGAGTCGAACCTCAGGAATTTGCGTGTAGCCAGCGAGAACCTGACCCAGGCCGAGTCGGTATTGCGTGATTCGGACATGGCGGCTGAAATGAGTGAATTCACCAAAAATCAGATTCTGCTTGCATCCGGTACGGCGATGTCGGCCCAGGCGAATCAGATTCCGAAATCGGTCCTTCAGTTGTTGGGTAGCGCTACGAGCTAATCCCAAATGGTCAACCAGCCGGCCTGATTCCAGGCCGGTGGTTGGATCATAGAGCCCGGGCAGGCTCTGGAAGCGTATTGAATNCAGTACGTTTTCAAATCTTTCCCGGAAACAAAACATTCCGGAATTGATCTTTGATATTCAAATCAGATTCGAGTTGTTGATCTTGATGAGAATCAATCATATTCATGATGTTTGTTTCTATAAAAAATAAACAAATTCATACTTGTGTGAGATGAATTGAGTGATTGGTCTCCATCAAAATATTCTTGTTCATCGAAGTTAAGAGTATTCCNTGAAAGCCTTGGATTTATGAATCCATCGTCAAAGAAATGCTTACTTAACAAAGCGTGAGGGAATGGTCATGTAAGCAATCAGAATGGTTCCTACTTCTGAAAAGAGAATTCAATGAACCCATTGTGTTTATAAAGAATTCCACATGATCCAATCGGATATGGAAGATGAAAGAGTTCAATNTTGCTTGTATAGGTAATTTGAACTCAGGGTTTCATTTCTAAGAGATTCAAGCGATTTACCAGACGTGAATGAAAACAGCTCGAACGAATGAATATCAAATTTAATAAAATTATTATTTTATAGACAGTCAATGTACTGTCATTAAACGACCCTTATCAATGAGGTCTTATGTCGATCATGAACATTCAATCGGGAATGAATTCCTTCAATCATAATTATTTGGTTTCAAACCGTAAGAAATCCAAAAAAGCTGATGAACATGAGGGAACCATGCTGAACGGAGATGGATTGGTTGGTTACAACATCGATTTACTGAATGGCCGTGAGCATCTCACCATTGAGAATTTGAATCATGAAATCATAGGAGCNGAATCCAATCTTTCATTGGTTCAAACCGCAGCTTGTGCGCTTCAATCTTTGGAAAACCAGCTCTCAAGGATTTCAAATTTTGTCAGAGAAATTGCTGATTCAGAAGAAAGTGAAACATCCAGTACTTCAGCAACTATGTTGGAGTTACAAAAGCTACTCAATGAATTCGATCAGATAGCAACCCAAACCCAGTATGGGAAAGACCGTTTGCTGGACGGAAGTCATAGTGTCAAAGCCATCGTCAACGGTGAGGATTTGGAAATGGTTGAAATTGGAGAAAATGTTCATTCATCTCCAGTCAGAGGTTATCCGGTCATGATTNAACAGTCTGCGTCCCGTGCATTCCTTAAAGGCAAAATCCCTTTAAGTCAGNATTTAATTGAACGNGGAGAACAGATGTTGGTCCGGGAAGGTAATTCCTTGATCAAATTCACATCGCGTTCTGGAGATGACCTTGTGCAGACATTGAAAAGATTCCAAATGTTGATCAAGAAACATGGTTTGCCGATTGAAGTTGATTGTTTTGACGATGGCAAATTGATGCTTCAACACCTGAATTATGGAAGTCAGTATCAGTTTGGCGCAGCAAGCACGACTCCAGGCGTTCTTTCATCGGAAAGTGGACAGATCGAACTTTCCTATCCTGGAAGAGATNTTGTCGGCTCCATCAATGGAGAACCTTGTATTGGAAAAGGACAGATCCTAGAAGTCCTCGACCCCTCTTCCAAAGTGGCTGGACTGAGAGTCCGCTATTTCGGCAAAAGTTCGAGTNATGAACCCAAGGATGTTGGATCGGTATCCGTGTTTCAGAATGCGTATCAGTTCGAAAGCGGATTCATGAAACCAAAAATTCAACGCCTCGGACTTCAGAGNATGATGACAGAAAATCTGGGTAAAGGAGTTCCGAACCTCTCGGGATTTCAATCCTTGGCAGATATAGCAGTCGAATCTCAGGACCAGGTTTCTGATTCCCTCAAAGTGCTTGANAANGCATTNGAAGAGATTACAAGCACGCGGGAAAAAGTCGAATGGTTCAATGACGACCATCTGAAAAATNATCTTAATGTTTTGAAAGTGGAACATGATCACCGCTATCGGGGCATGGTTCTGCGAGATGATGGAGAAAAAGCCCGGAAGATGGCTGAAATAACAAAAGAACAGATCATTCTGGAAGGCGGCAAATCNGTGCTTGTCCAGGCGGATCAAAAACCTCAGACCGTGATGAGTCTGTTGAAATAATGATTNAAGCATAAAACAGGATATNAGAGTCATCCGGTTGGGGAACCGTGATGACCCAATGAACTGAGTCGCGGAACCGAACACGGAGTTCAGGATTCGCCGGAACCGAAAACGAAGGAGAGTAAGTNAATTATCATAAAAGTATCATTTATATGAAATCCATGAGCCTCGGTTGAGGTTCAGCAGGGTTTCGAGGCAGAAAGGGATTAGGGCCCCTGGAAGCCGCCCCGGTAACGGGAATGAGGCCGGCAGCAACGGCATGGATGTTCTGAGCTGTCAGCAAAGTTAACGTCAAAAATCATCAAATCCACTGAAAGGAGACAGCATGTCTTTAAGGATTAATCATAATATCAGTGCGATCAATTCACATCGCAACCTGATACAAAACACGAAGACCCAGGCGAAGAACCTGGANCGATTGTCTTCGGGATTAAAGATCAACCGCGGAGCTGACGCACCGGCTGGATTGATCATATCGGAACGGTTGAGAGCCCAGGTTGCTGGACTCAACCAAGCCATTGATAACTCAGAAGCAGGAATCAGTTTGATGCAAACAGCAGAAGGAGCCTTGGAAGAAGTGAATCGGGCATTGATCAACATCAGGCAGCTTACGGTTGCCTCGGCAAACGAAGCCACCAATGACGATTTCATGCTTGAGGCAAATCAGGAAGAGATTCTAAACAGCCTTCAGCTGATTGACCGCATCTCGAGAATCGCCAATTACGGTAAAAAAGCAATTTTGGACGGAAGTATGGGAGCCAACGGCATCACCACCGGGGATCATCTTGAATTCATTGAAGCATCCGTGGATACCCAAACTTCACCGGTTGGAGGTTATGACATCATGATCAAAGAAGCCGCTACCCGTTCAATGATAGAAGGAAGTGTTGCACTGTCCACCGACATCATCGACCGCGAAGAACAGATTACTTTGGTCGAGGGCGGCAAGACTCTGAATTTTGTAACAACCGCGGGTGATACGGTTGAAACGACNATGAATAAATTGGAAAAAGCGCTTAAGGCTTCGGGACTCAATATAGAAATGCTCCGTGAGCCGGGAATGGCAACTGAAGCGAATCAGCCGCAGTTCCTTGCATTTCGTCACAAAGAATACGGAAGTGAGCCTTCTTTCCAGGTCGCGAGTAATACGGCTGGACTGCTTTCGGCCAACTCAGATGTGCCGGTCCTGGTNCAAAACGGNATNGATGTGTCAGGAACCATTGGTGGTGAGTTTGCTCAGGGTGAAGGTCAGGTTTTGACTGGAAGCGAGCCGACGAAAGTTTCCGGAATTCAGGTCAAGTATACCGGTGATGTTGCTCCAGAAGGTGAATTTGCCGGAACCGTGACCATTGCTCAGAACTCTAGTGTATTTCAGATAGGAGCCAATCATGAGCAATCTACATCATTTTCACTCAGATCTACCGGAACGAAAAGGCTCGGTAAAGGAATTGAAAATGATTCAGGCTTCAGATCGCTCCATGAAATCGATGTGACCGATACCCAGAAAGCCTTGGATTCAATGAAAATNGTNGACNNGGCGATTGAAGAAATAAGTTCTTTTCGTGGTGACATGGGAGCCTTCCAGAAAAACAACCTGGAAAGCAATCTTAATTATCTGCGCAACGCGCATGAAAACCTGACCAATGCCGAGTCGGTCATCCGTGATGCCGACATGGCCGAAGAAATGACGAATTTCACCCGTAACCAGATTATGGTCCAGTCCAACACTGCAATGCTGGCCCAAGCGAATCAGACACCGAACGCAGTCCTCACCCTATTGCAGGGACGTGCCTAGGTTCTGAAGAAACTCACCTGTCCCCGCAGGTGGGTTTGATGATGACGTGTTTTCCAGCCGGGATCATGGATGAACCCGGCGGGAGACGAGATGCGTCATAAGGGGATGCAGCCGCCATGCTGAGCGGCGCCGGTCGAAACCGACGTCGCTCAGGGTGACGGATGTGAAATCTGTAACCTACGTTTCTGAAGCAAACGTTTCAGAAACACACACCTGCTGTCCGGTATCCAGGGAGGATGCTGTAAGGATAAGGAATCCTGAAATGACGGCGGACACTTTGAAAAGATCATTGAGATCGCCTGANGGTCNTGGTTTCTAAAAAACCGGACTGATGAATAGGNNNCGCAACCCTTAATTGGGAAAGTGATAGGATCTCATCATATTCAAAAGGGTCAGGGTGTATGGCCATGGAAGGCAACTAAGGCTCCAAGGAGGTACATAGCCGCTAGATAAAAATCGTGACAAAACACTTCACAAATCAATGTGAAGAATATTGTCATATTAAATATATTAATTAGATATTGAAAGGTAGTTATGACCGTTAGAATCAACACCAATGCAATGGCTTTGAATACCCACAGAAACGTGGTCAACAACAGCAAGGCTCAGGCCAAAAACCTGGAGAAATTATCCTCCGGCCTGAAGATCAACCGTGCTGCGGATGCGCCTGCGGCATTGAACATTTCAGAACAATTGCGTGCTCAAACCGCCAGTTTGAAACAGGCGATCGATAACACGGAGATGTCCGTCTCTTTGATGCAGACGGCTGAAGCGGCTCTGGATGAGGTCAGTCGTTCTTTAATCAGTGCCCGACAGATTGCGGTTCATGCGGCTAACACAGCAACCAATGATGAGTTCATGCATACTGCGGATCANCAGGAAATTGACAGTATTCTAAGTGAGATCAATACCATTGCTGCCAACACCCAGTACGGAAAGAATTTTCTCCTGGACGGCAGCCGGGCTGGAAATGGAATCACCACTGGCGAGAACCTGCAATTTNTGGATGCTGATCATCGTGCATCCAGTTCAGGCCCGGGCGGGCATGAGGTAAAAATATCAAAAGCAGCAACCCGTTCTGAAGTNACNGGNNCTGTTGCACTATCNCAGCAAATCATNGAACAGGGTGAGCANATCACCATCACCGAGGGTGGCCGAACGGTTAATTTTAGAACCATCACCAANGCCAATGTCGAGCAGAACATGAACGAACTTGCNCTGGCCATNGAAGAGGCNGGNTTGAATGTTGAACTGGTTCGACCGGATACCAGCGATAGTGATGGATTCGCTCCACAAGCTATGACACTTCGGCACAAGAATTATGGAAGCGAACATTCATTTCCANGTTACTACCAATACNGCTGGTTTATTTTCCAGTCAATCTAATGTTCCAGACTGGATCCAAAATGGAATCGATGTACAAGGAGAGATCGCTGGAGAGGAATCAATTGGAAGGGGTCAGGTCCTCACTGGTGGGGTTGGAGCTGGTGCAGCTGAGGGGATAAGAGTTCGATATACCGGCGAAAAAGCTCCTGAAGGACAAGTTGCTGGAACTGTGACTTTCATGCAGAACTCTTTGGAATTCCATATTGGTCATAATGTTCACCACCGGACGAAAGTTTCATTTAANAGTGTNAAGGCAGCGACTCTAGGGATTGGGATCCCAAATCAATCTGATTTCACATCGCTTGCAGATATCAGCGTGATGGATGGTCAGAAAGCAATGGATTCNATGCAGATTATTGATCGAGCGATCGAGGAAGTTGCAGCGAACCGTGGAAGAATGGGAGCTTTTCAGAAAAACACTTTAGAAAGTAACTTGAACTTCCTGAGAATCGCCCATGAGAACGTGCTTAGTTCGGAGTCTGTGATCAGAGACGCAGATATGGCTACTGAAATGGCGAACTTCACCAGGAATCAGATTCTGATGAATTCGCAGGTCGCAATGTTGGCTCGAGCGAGTAAGCCACCAATGGCTATGCTTCAGCTTTTCAATCAATAAAATTATTGGATGGGAGTAATCAATTTAGAATTTTTTTAAAAAAATAACATAAATA
>FUFK010019335.1_pt1 | contig 16175 bp, 16 predicted proteins | sample 1021851 | NCBI WGS metagenome assembly FUFK01 (sample SAMEA51879418, study PRJEB19060) | metagenome | reverse complement strand
GTTGAATCACACATAGATGGAAGAGAATTTTCAATAGGTGTGATTAGTTTTAATGGTGAAAAAAAGGTGTTACCAATCACAGAAATAATTACCTCAAATGATTTTTTTGATTTCGAAGCTAAGTACGAAGGAAAAGCTAAAGAAATTACACCTGCAAAAATATCAACTGAATTAGAATCAAAGCTCAATTTACTTTCGAAAGATATTTACGAATTATTGGAGTTGAGAGGATTTTCAAGAAGTGAATTCATTGTCAACACTAGTGGAATCTACTATTTAGAAACCAATACAGTTCCTGGACTTACATCGGAAAGCATTTTACCTCAACAAGCAAAATGCGCAAATATTGATTTAAAAGATTTATTTATAAATGCAATTGAAGAAGTGATTAATTAAATTAACTTTGAATTATGAGAAGAGCTATTTTTCCAGGATCATTTGACCCTCTAACGTTAGGTCATTGTGAAATTATCAAAAAAGCAACACAAGTTTTTGATCAAGTTGTTGTTTCAGTTGGGAATAATTCTGAAAAAAAGTATATGTTTTCTTTAGATCAAAGATTGGATTTCATCTCTTCTGAATTTAAAAACAATCCTCTGGTTTTAGTGGAAAAGTACGATGGTTTAACAGCAGAATTTTGTAAAACCAAAAATATTAAGCATATAGTCAGAGGACTCAGAAATCCAGCTGATTTTGAATTTGAAAAAAAAATCGCCTTGTTTAATAATAGTCTAGGGGAAATTGAAACTATTTTTTTCTTAACATCTCCGAATAATGCATTTATATCTTCATCAATGGTTAGAGAAATAATAGAAAACGGAGGGAACTACAAAAAATTTGTTCCAGAGTCTGTTTCAGCTTAACCGAAAAGTAGTCTGATATTTGCATAACTTTTAGGCAACACNGACTCCAANTTTTCAANACCTATCCACTCTACCCTAGAAATTCCTTCCTTNTTTTGTGGTTTGAATTTTCCNGTNTAATCTGAATACATTTCAAACCAATATGTTGATTTTAAATAATGATTATTACGTCTTTTNAATATGTGATAAGTTTTTTCTAANGGTTTNACAATTGATAAATTCTTNATTCCNGTTTCTTCAANAACTTCCCTTAGTGCTGTCTGAGAAATATTTTCATTTTTTTCGGCTTTTCCCTTAGGNAAATCCCATTTTTTATTCCTGTAAATAAATANTATTTCTGAATTCTGNTTAATTACTTTNCCTCCAGCNGCAGTNATTNCTGGAAATTTATTTTTAAATGCTGANATAACAGATNTTTCATTTTNNGAAAGAATTCCNATTGATCNNATATTCTTTTTNTTCAAAAGCTTAATTANGTCAATATTATNTAANAANTCTAANTCAATCATTAANCTNTTTTTTANGTCAGTTTTATTGTCTGAAATAATAATCGGNTTCTCTTTGTAAAAAATTTGNAACATTTAAAATAAATACAAATCTAAATTAATACTTTTGTTTATAGAATTATGGATAAACTAGACCAAAATAATTTCAGAGAACAAACAGCTGAAATTTTATTAAAACTCGAAGCCATAAAACTTAGTCCAAGTAATCCTTTTATATGGGCGTCAGGATGGAAATCTCCTATTTATTGTGATAATAGAATTATACTTTCTGATTCTAACTCAAGAAATCTTATAGCTGATAACTTCGTTAAGATTATCAAGTATAAGTACAAAGACACTGAATTGATAGCTGGTGTTGCAACAGGGGCAATTGGAATTGGAATATTAGTGGCACAAAAACTTGACTTACCTTTTATTTATGTGAGACCTGAAGCAAAAAAACANGGNAGAAAAAATCAAATAGAAGGAAAGNTTTCACAAAACCANAAAGTTATTGTTATTGANGATTTNATAAGTACTGGAATGAGTTCATTAAATGCAGTAAAAGCTTTAAAAAATTCTAAATTAAACGTGTTAGGTATGATTGCAATATTCACATANGGTTTTGAAATTTCTAAAAGAAATTTTGAAAATGACAAAATTGATTTAGACACACTTTGCGACTATTCTATATTATTGAAAAAAGCAGTAGAAACTGAATACATTTCTGAAGACAATCTTGGAACCCTATCGGTATGGAATAAANATCCTGAAAACTGGAGTTAAATTATCAATTTAATTTCACTCTCAGAATATTTTGACAATTGTTTATTTGACAATCTTATTGTTATTTCACCATCCATGTCTACTTTAATTATTTTACCCTGGAATTTACTCATGTCATTCGCTGAAAAATTTGAAGTTTCATTTTTTTTGTAAAGTAGGCTATTGTAATTTTTTATCAATTCATTCTCATTAATTCTAAAGAGATTAAAGTTTTTTTCTAATGCCTTTTGCAATTCTTGTACTATTGTTTCAATAGAATTTAATTTTCCCGTTTCAATGAAAATTGAAGTTGCGTTAGGTAAATTTTTAAATTCGCTTTGGTTAATATTTATTCCAATCCCAATTACTGAGTTTTTAATACTATTTCCTCTAATATTATTTTCGATGAGAATTCCAGAGATTTTTTTATTTGCTGTCATAATGTCATTAGGCCATTTAATTGTCAGGTCTAATAAATTATATTTTTTTAGTGTTTCGTATACAGAAATTGAGCTTATTACATTTAGCATAAATTTTTTGTCAATTTCAAAATCGCTAAATCTTTTGTAAATGCTAAATGCAAGATTTAAAGAAGGTTTATTTGACCATACATTTCCGTTTCTTCCCCTACCTTGTGTTTGATGTTTAGAAACAACTACAGTTAAATCATCTAAACTTTCTTTATTTAAAAGTTTTTTTAAATAAGAATTTGTCGAATCTATGGCATCAAGTTTGATTATTTTCATTCACATAAAGTAAAAAAAAATAATAAATTTGCACAAGCACAAAAACTCTTAATGGCAGGCAGAACAAAATTTAAAAAACTAATCAGATTGATAATCGATGGAATTGAAGATGTAAAGGGAAATGAAATTAGTTTATTAGATTTGAGAAAGCTTGAAAACAGAGTAAGTGATTATTTTATTATTTGTGATGGAAATTCCAATACGCAAGTTAATGCAATTATCAGTTCTGTTACTAAAAAAGTTAGTAAAGGGTTACGTGACAAACCNTGGGGTGTTGAAGGAACAGAAAATGCTGAATGGGTATTATTAGACTATGTAGATGTAGTGGTTCATGTATTTCAAAAAGAAAAAAGAGAATTTTACGATCTTGAAGGATTGTGGGGGGATGCAAAAAAAATAGAATTAAATTAGATTAATGAAAAATCAAAAAAAACAACAAAAACAGCCTCAGTTTAATCAATATTGGATTTTTGGTTCAATTGTACTTGTTTTTTTATTACTTAACATATTTTCTGGTGGTGGATCACANAGTTCAGCCACAACAACTCCTTCGAAATTTTTTGAATATGCGTCAAACGGTGATGTTGAAAGAATTGAAATAGTTAACAAGCGTGAAGTTTTTGTTTATTTAACTCGAGATGCAAGATTAAAAGATGAACATAGAAATTCATCCAAAAATTCCTTATTATCAATAGCATCNAAAAACCCGAACTACAGATTTGAATTCGGAGATTTACAAAACTTTGAAAACAAGCTTTCCAAAGTTAATGATGAAAACAATCAAAATATAGAAGTTAATTATATAACTGAACAAAATATTTGGGGAGATATAATCATTTCAATGCTACCTTTTATTGTAATTATAGCAATATGGATTTTTATAATGAGAAGAATGTCTGCCGGTGGCGGTGGTGCTGGGGGTCAAATATTTAATATTGGTAAATCAAAAGCTAAATTATTTGATGCAAACTCNCAGGTTAAAGTAACATTTAAGGATGTAGCTGGTCTAGANGGTGCGAAAGAGGAAGTNCAAGAAATTGTTGATTTTCTTAAAAATCCAAAAAAATATACAGCACTNGGAGGTAAAATTCCTAAAGGTGCTTTGCTTATTGGTTCGCCTGGTACGGGAAAAACCCTTCTAGCAAAGGCAGTTGCTGGTGAGGCTAAGGTTCCTTTTTTCTCTCTTTCAGGTTCAGATTTTGTTGAAATGTTTGTTGGTGTTGGTGCATCAAGAGTTAGAGATTTGTTTAAACAGGCGAAAGAAAAATCTCCTTCAATTATATTTATTGATGAAATAGATGCAATCGGGAGAGCAAGAGGAAAGAGTAACTTTACTGGATCAAATGATGAAAGGGAAAACACATTAAACCAGCTATTAACCGAAATGGACGGTTTTGGCACAAATACTAATGTGATAGTGATAGCTGCAACAAATCGTGCAGATGTTTTAGACAAAGCTTTAATGAGAGCTGGAAGATTTGATAGACAAATTTATGTAGATCTTCCTGATGTTAGAGAAAGAAAGAAAATCTTTGAGGTTCATTTAAGACCCCTCAAAAAATCTTCATCAGTCGATGTTGATTTCTTGTCGAAACAAACACCAGGTTTTTCTGGAGCTGATATTGCNAATGTTTGTAATGAAGCAGCTTTAATTGCTGCAAGAAAAAATAAAAAATCTGTTGGAAAACAAGATTTTCTTGACGCAGTGGACAGAATTGTTGGAGGTCTAGAGAAAAAAAATAAAATCATTACTGAGGATGAGAAAAAAGCGGTAGCTTATCANGAAGCAGGGCATGCAACAGTGAGNTGGATGCTTGAACATGCTGCTCCATTAGTTAAAGTTACAATTGTTCCAAGAGGAAGATCATTAGGAGCTGCATGGTATCTTCCCGAAGAAAGGCTAATCGTTAGACCTGAACAAATGTTAGATGAAATGTGTGCTGCATTAGGAGGTAGAGCAGCCGAGAAAGTCATCTTTAATAAAATTTCAACAGGAGCATTAAGCGATCTTGAGAAAGTCACTAAACAGGCAAGAGCTATGGTTACTGTTTATGGTTTAAATGATAAAGTTGGAAATTTAACCTACTATGACTCATCAAACGGAAATGAATACGGATTTACGAAGCCATACAGTGAGCAAACCGCTGAAACAATAGATAAAGAGATCTCAGCAATAATCGAAAAGCAGTACCAGAGAGCAATTTCAATTCTGAAAAAGAACAAGAAAAAACTAATTGAACTAGCTGAGGTTTTACTCACTAAAGAGGTTATTTTTAAGGACAACCTAGAAGAAATATTTGGCAAAAGGCCATTTGATAAGGAAGAACCGAAAGAAACAAAATCTTGATAACTATTATTTATAGTTTTAGTTAATGAAAATTAACTACGTTTCGTTAACTTTAAGCAACCAATTCCTTCTTGGAATAAATTTTAGAAAAATTGAATTTTTTTAGTAAGTTTTTTAAAAAATCCTCTTCAGAAAAAGAACCCAAAAGCCCTGAAAGCAAATTCCTTCCTAAAAAAAAAGCAGTAATTGAAGAAAGATTCATATTGAAATTTATTGAAAATGGTGGTAAATTTCTGTACTGTGAGAATTTAANTGAAGTTCAAGAAAATTTTGATTTAATTTTAGCTGAAAATGAATGGATAAATCAAGATCTTTTGATGATTAAATCCGAATTAAAAAAAGAATTTAATTTAAATAATAATTTTAGCTCAAGTTTAGAAGAGACTAAGTGCTTTGTAACTGATTGTGAAAACCTAATTGCAAGTGATGGTTCAATTTTAATTTCTTCAAATCAAATTAATGAGAAAAAGCTAAATGAGTTTCCTGACAACTTAATTATATTATCTGATACAATGAAGTTGAAAAATACCATTAGTGAAGGTCTTTCAGAGATAAAATCTAAAAGTAAATATATTCCAACTAATATTACTACTATAAAAAATTTTAATGTGATTAAAGGAGATAAAGATTTTTTAAGTTACGGAACTTCTTCAAAAAACTTATATTTGATCCTTTTAGAAAAAGGATTTGAATAGTTTTGAAAGAATCAAATAAAAGAATAATTAGNGGGTTAGTTTTTGGTGGATTATTTATATCATCATTGTATACACATGTTTCTTTTGCTCTATTAACATTCATATTTGGAATTATTTCAACAAATGAGTTTAATAAGCTTACAAACCAAAAGGGTATTGGTTATTATATAGTTTTTTCTATAATCTATATTTATTTTGCTCTAACTGAGTATCTTTTAAATATCAATAATCAGCCAAATTCATGGTTTAATGACTTAAAAGACACCTTGTTAATTTTTAGCATATTTGTTTCGCTATTNCTTTTGAGAGATTTATTTTCAACCAAAAATTTAATAAGTGTTTTAATAAAAAAATATTTTCGTTTTATATTTTACATAACCTCTTCTTTTATATTCATTTATCTGATAGCTAATTTTAATGGATTTTATGACCCTTCGATAATATTGGGTTGTTTTATTTTAATTTGGGTGAATGATAGCTTTGCATACATGGTTGGTAAAAAATTTGGTAAGCAAAAACTGTTTTATAGTATTTCTCCTCATAAAACTGTTGAGGGATTTTTAGGAGGTTTACTTTTTTGTTGTATTTCAGCATCGATAGTTTCTAGATATGTTGACGATAGTATAAGCACTTCAAACTGGTTAACAATGGCAATCATTGTAAGTGTTTTTGGCACACTAGGGGATTTAATTGAATCTAAATTCAAAAGGGAGTCAAATGTAAAAGACAGTGGTAAAATTATGCCGGGTCATGGTGGTATTTTAGATAGGCTAGATAGTATTATATTTGCTAGNCCATACATTTATCTATTTTTAAAATTAATCTAANATGTTTCACAAAGAAGGATTTAATATTATTTTAAGTGCATTTGTAATTGTATCGCTTTTAATAATATCTGTTGACTATTTCGAAGTAAAATTTGCATTAACCATCAAAGTTTTTTTGATTGTAATGTTAATTTTAATATTACAATTCTTTAGAAATCCTAAAATCGATATTAACAGTAACGAAAATTATATATTATCGCCAGTTGACGGAAAGGTTGTAATAATTGAAGAAGTTTACGAGCCTGAATTTTTTAAAGANAAAAGACTACAAGTTAGTATTTTCATGTCTCCGATTAATGTACACGTTACTAGATATCCAATGGGTGGTAATATTATATTCTCTAAATATCATCCCGGCGCTTATTTAGTGGCATGGCATCCAAAATCGAGTACAAAAAATGAAAGAACTACAATCGTACTTGAAAATAATAATTTTGGAAAGGTATTGTACAGACAAATTGCAGGGGCACTTGCAAGAAGGATTGTAAACTATGCGGAAGTTGGTGATTTAGCTGAGCAAGGGAAAGATGCAGGTTTTATAAAATTTGGATCTAGAGTAGATCTATTCCTACCAATAGGTACAAAAGTAAATGTAAAATTAAATGAGGTTGTTAAAGGNGGAATAACAGTTATTACATCTAAGGACTGACCCTATCCTTCTAATTTTTTTAGCCTCTCCTCCAACACAGAGATTTTTGAAATTGCATCGTTTTTCTTCTTAATCTCATTTTGAACTATTGAATCGGGCGCNTTATCANTAAATCTTTTATTTTCTAATNTAGAATTAACAGACTTTAAAAAACCTTTTTGATAATCTAAGTCCTCTTTAATTTTTTTTATCTCTTCGTCAAAGTCAATTTCTTTTTCAAAAGGCAAAGAGTAAATATTGGATTCAACTCTGAAAGAAAGCGCATCTTTTATTTCTGAATCTACATAATTTATATCCTTAATATTACATATCTTTTTGATTATTGAATCGTAATTCTTAGAAAAATTATCATTGTTAACAACGCTAAGATTAAGAGATTCTTTAAATGAAATTTGATATTTTTTTCTGATATTTCTNATACCTGAGATTATATTTTGAAGGGCTTCAAAATCATTTATAGTGTCAATTGGNAACTTAGTATCAAATTCAGGCCAACTAGAAATGATAATAGCTTCTTCAGGTTTTCTTTTTGCGATTATATGCCATATTTCTTCTGAAATAAAAGGCATAAATGGATGTAAAATAATTAGATTTTTCTCGAATATTTTGATTAAATCTCTATATGTTTTTTCATCTATAGGCTGACCATATTGTGGCTTGATGATTTCGAGTAAAACAGAGCAAAAGTCATCCCAAATCAGCTTATAAATACACATAAGCGCATCACTTATTCTGAATTTACTAAAATGATCATTAATTGTATTTAAAACAGAATTAAATTTTTGATTATACCAGTCTATAGTAACNGAACAATAGTCAGGCTGATTAGTGTCAACTACTTCCCATCCTTTAATAAGTTTTAACGAATTCCAAATTTTATTTGAAAACGATTTGCCCTGATCACATAAACTTTCGTCAAATAACAGATCATTTCCAGCAGCAGAGCTTAGCATAAGTCCAACACGAACACCGTCTGCACTGTAATCATCAATTAACTTTAATGCATCTGGTGAGTTACCTAATGATTTACTCATTTTTCTTCTTTGCTTATCTCTAACAATACCTGTAAAATAAACGTTATTAAAAGGTTTATTGTCTCTAAACTGATATCCAGCCATGATCATTCTAGAAACCCAGAAAAAAATTATATCTGGACCGGTAACTAAATCATTTGTAGGATAGTAGTAGTTAACCTCATCATTTTCTGGATTATTTATTCCATCGAAAACACTAATTGGCCATAGCCATGAAGAAAACCAGGTATCCAAAACATCTTCATCTTGGGTTAAATCCGCCAGAGAAATATTATTGTTTTTAGTTTTCTTCCTAACCTGCTCTAAAGCTAAATCTATATTTTCAGCTACTACGTAATCCTTATTTTCATCACCATAATAAAAAACAGGAATTTGATGGCCCCAATACAACTGTCTTGAAATATTCCAATCTTTTATGTTGTCCATCCAATTTCTAAATGTATTATCAAACTTTTTAGGAAAAAACTTGATATCCTCAGATTTTAAAACAGATTTAATGGCAGGCTTCACAAGATCTTCCATCTTTAAAAACCATTGGTGGCTAAATTTGGGTTCAATTACAGATCCCGTTCTTTCACTTACNCCAACATTNTGAGTTATATTTTCCTTTTTTACAAATAAACCCAATGAGTCCAATTCATCTATAATCTTTTCTCTTGCATCAAATCTATCCATTCCAGAATAATGAAGACAAATGTCATTTAATGAAGCATCATCATTTAGGATATCTATAAATTCTAAATTATGTTTTTCACCCAATAATTTATCATTGTGATCGTGAGCGGGTGTTACTTTTAAACAACCGGTCCCATATTCAATATCAACATATTCGTCAGCTATTATTGGAATATGTCTGTTAACAATAGGTACAATCGCGCTTCTTCCGATAAATTCTNTATACCTTTTATCTTTGGGATTAACACATATTGCTGAATCACCTAAAATTGTCTCNGGCCTAGTTGTAGCAATTGTTACATNATTGTCAGAGTCTATAATCTTATATTTAACATAATATAAATTATCATTTTTTTCAACGAAATTTACTTCTTCATCAGACAAAGTAGTTTTGGCTTCTGGATCCCAATTAACCATTCTGTAACCTCTGTAAATCAATCCTTTATTATATAAATCAATAAATACTTTTAATACAGATTTGTTCATTTTATCATCAAGAGTAAATGTGGTTCTGTTCCAATCACAAGAACAACCAATTTTCTTGAGCTGATCTAAAATTATATCACCAAATTCATTTTTCCATTCCCATGCATATTCCATAAACTCCTCTCTTGAAATATCATTTTTTTCAATTCCATTACTTTTTAATTTCTCTACTACTTTAGCCTCCGTTGCAATTGAGGCATGGTCAGTGCCAGGAACCCAACAAGCGTTTTTTCCCAATAATCTTGCTCTTCTGATTAAAATATCCTGAATAGTGTTATTAAGCATGTGGCCCATGTGTAAGACACCTGTAATATTAGGTGGAGGAATTACAATTGTATAGGGTTCTCGTTTATCAGGCTTTGAAGAAAAATAATCATTTTTAATCCAGTAAGAGTACCATTTATCCTCTATTTTTTGATGATTATATTTTGCTTGAATACTCATAAATAAATTTCACTTTACGAAAATACTCATATTTCTTAATCTGACTAATTATAATTATATTTATCTGGTTAAATTTTATTAAAAAAATTATGAAAAAATTATTTACACTAGTACTGATTTTCTTTATTGGCTTTTTAGGTTTTTCTCAAAATAAAAAAGCTATTATCACCTTTGACAAAACAGTTATTGATTACGGGACAATTGATAAAGGTGCAAATGGAGTTAGAGATTTTGTATTTACAAATACCGGTGATGCACCGCTAATTATTTCTAATGTTAAGTCAACATGCGGGTGCACGATCCCTAAAAAACCTGAAAAACCAATTTTACCNGGTGAATCTGACAAAATTCAAGTTAAATACGACACAAAAAGAGTTGGTTTTATNAGAAAGTCAATAAGTGTTACTTCTAATGCATCTAATCCAAATGTTATTTTAAAGATCACAGGTCAAGTGATTGCTGATAATAAAAAAACTGGTCTTGAAAAGAAGAAGAAAAGTATTGTAGAAGACTATTAAAATTAAAGTTTACACATGCTAACAATTTCAAATAAGGGGAAATTAATGCCGGAATCCCCTATAAGAAAGCTCGTTCCATTTGCAGAAAAGGCTAAACAAAAAGGTGTTAAAGTATTCCATTTGAATATTGGTCAGCCTGATATTGAAACACCTCCAGCTGCAATTGAAGCTGTTAGAAATTCTAAAATTAAGGTTTTAGCTTATTCTAAATCAGAGGGTGATATTGAACTCAGAAATAAAATTTGTAATTATTATTCCAAACTTGATATTAAAATAAATAATTCTGAGGTTATAGTCACTAGTGGTGCAAGTGAAGCGTTATTATTTACCCTTGGAAGTATTATGGATCCTTCTGAAGAAATCATAATTCCCGAACCTTTTTATGCGAATTATAATGGTTTTTCTGTAGCGAATGGTGTTAATATAATACCTATATTTTCAAGCATCGATAATAATTTTAAATTACCAAAAATTGAAGATTTTGAAAATCTAATTACAGAAAAAACAAAGGGAATTTTAATATGTAATCCAAATAACCCAACAGGATACGTGTATTCTAGAGATGAAATAAAAACGCTTGTTGAAATTGTAAAAAAACATAACTTATTTTTAATTGCTGATGAAGTATATCGTGAGTTTACCTACGAAAATGCATGTCATACCTCAATTCTTGAATTTAGCGAAATTCAAGAAAATGCAATTGTCATAGACTCTGTTTCCAAAAGATACAGTATGTGCGGCGCAAGAATTGGTTGTATAATTTCTAAAAATGCTGAATTTATTTCCACTGCAATGAAATTTGCTCAAGCAAGGCTTTCTCCCCCAACTTTAGCTCAGATTGCTAGTACAGCAGCTATGGATGTGGGGGAAGAATATTTTGATTCAGTGATAAATGAATATAATGAAAGAAGAAAAACTCTAATTAAAGGTTTGAATGAAATANCTGGAGTAAAAGTTTCAATTCCAAACGGCGCATTCTATTGCGTGGTAGAATTACCTGTTAAAAATTCTGAAAATTTTGCAAAATGGCTTTTAGAGAACTTTTCTTTGAATAACGAGACTATTATGGTAGCTCCTGCGGCTGGCTTTTACTCATCCCTAAATATGGGAGAAAATCAGGTTAGAATTGCATATGTCCTTAATCAATCTGATTTAAAAACTTGTGTTAATATTCTAAAAAATGGACTCGCGGAATATTTGAAAAATGATTAGAAAAAATATATCCTTAAAAAAATATAATTCTTTCAATATTGATGTTAATNCAAAAGAATTTGTAGAAGTTAATTCAAAAGATGAATTAATAGAAATAGCCAACAAAACTAAAGATAAAAATGTCCTTTATTTGGGTGGTGGCAGTAATATTTTATTCACAAGGGATTTTGATGGAATTGTTATTCATCTTAACATTAAGGGTGTTCAATTTGAAAAAACAAATTCTGATGAAACAGTGGTACAAGCTAATGCGGGTGAAAATTGGAATAATTTTGTTGAATTTTGCATAAAAAATAATTTAGGCGGAATAGAAAATTTATCTATGATACCTGGAAATGTTGGTTCTGCACCTGTTCAAAATATTGGAGCCTACGGAGTAGAACTCAAAGATGTTTTTTTAACGTGTGAAGTTTTTAATAAAAATGATTTTTCAATCAAAACATACAATTTAGAGGACTGTAAGTTTGAGTACAGAAATTCAATTTTTAAAGAAAATAAAAATTTAATTATTCTTTCCGTTAGACTTAAACTAAGAAATAAAAATCATAAAATTAACTCGTCTTATGGTGGAATAAATGATGAATTAAAAAAATTAAAAATTTCAAAACCAACAATAAAAGATATTTCAAATGTCGTTTGTAGCATTAGAAAAAGAAAACTTCCAGATCCCAAAATAATCGGTAATGCTGGTAGTTTTTTTAAGAATCCAGTTGTAAAAAAGGATAAGTTAGAATGGATTAAGAAATATTTTAATGATGTTCCATCNTACAAATTAGACGATAAAAATTATAAAATTCCTGCTGCATGGTTAATCGAATCTGCAGGTTTAAAAGGAAAAGAATTAGACGGGTTNGGAATACACAAAACACAGCCTCTGGTTCTTGTTAATTATGGAGGTGCTANAGGTGAAGATATTTATAAACTCTCCCTCTCGATTAAAGAAATAATTTTTAAAATATTTAAAATAGAGTTGGAAACAGAAGTGAACATTATTTAATAAATTTGAATTATGATGGTACCTACAATAGTTACAATTTTAGTGCTTGGATTATGTGTTATGGGAATTAGCATNAAGATTTGGGCAAAAAAAGACGGTGAGTTTTCTGGAACTTGCGCNAGTCAAAATCCTTATTTAAATCAAGAAGGAGAAAACTGTGGTTTTTGCGGCAAAAGTCCTGATGAATTCAAAGAATGTAGTGGGAAAAATTAGTAACATCTTAAAAAAACTTGGTCCTGGATTATTATTTGCTGGAGCTGCAATTGGAGTATCACATTTGGTTCAGTCTACAAAATCAGGAGCTGATTTTGGTTTAGGATTAATATGGGCATTATTAATTGCTAATTTATTTAAATATCCTTTTTTTCAATATGGTCCCAAATACGCCCTAGCTACAGGTGAAAGCATGCTTCTTGGTTATAAAAAGCTAAGCCGAAGTATTCTAATAGTATATTTTATTTTAACAATTGCAACAATGTTTTCCATTCAAACAGCTGTAACGATTGTAACTGCAGGGATCGCAAAATCTATAAGTGGTGATATATTTTCCGTTGAAATTTGGACAGTATTAATTACAATTTTTTGCTCTTTAATTTTGGTAATCGGCAGATACAAAACCCTTGATAGCATAATCAAGTACATAATTATAATCCTTGCCATAAGTACTGTGACAGCAACACTTATTGCCGGTACTGAATTTGAAATGGAAATGAATTTTAATCAAGTGTTTCCTAGTGACTCCATTGGAATTATATTTTTAATTGCATTTATGGGCTGGATGCCCGCTCCATTAGATGTATCTGTTTGGCATTCCATTTGGGCCTTGGAAAAAAAGAAAACTTTAAAAAACTATTCACTAAAGAATTCAATGTTTGATTTTAATGTAGGTTACATAGGCACTGCAATACTTGGAATATGTTTCATTTGCCTTGGATATTTTGTAATGTATGGATCTGGTGAAACATTTAGTGATTCTGCAGGAGCTTTTTCAAATCAGCTAATTGAAATGTATACCAGTAGTCTAGGAAACTGGTCTTATTATATAATAGGAATTGCCGCATTTACAACAATGTTAAGTACAACCATAACAACNTTAGATGCATCCCCAAGAGCGATGTCAGAAACAACTAAACTAATTTTTGATAATCAAAGTAAAAGTGGTTATTTAATATGGTTAGGAATTCTTGCATTTGGAACAATAACAATCTTTTTTGCTTTTTCATCTCAAATGGGGTTACTTATTAAAATTGCAACAATTTTATCTTTTTTAACTGCACCATTTTACGCAATCATTAATTATATCTTAATTTCATCACAGAATACACCAAAAATAAATAGACCGAGTAAGTTTATGCATTTTCTAAGTATTGTAGGAATAGTTTATTTAATTGGATTTTCAATATTCTTTTTAATAAAAGGTATTTAAATTTTTAATAATACTCCTTATCTTTGTTTAATTAAAAATTAAGACATATTTCTTGAGTAATATTACAGAAAATATAAAAGAAAATCTTTTCCAAATTGATATTCCTGACACTGATACCGTAATAAAGGAGCAAACAGAGTGGTTCAAAGTTGACCTTCCAAAAAAAGTAATTGAACATAAAAAGAAACCCGACTGGTTAAGAGTTAAGCTTCCAATTGGACCTAAGTATACAAAACTTAGAAAACTAGTTGAGGAAAATAATTTACATACTATATGTACATCTGGCAGCTGCCCCAATATGGGTGAATGTTGGGGAGAAGGAACTGCAACATTTATGATTCTTGGAAATATCTGTACAAGATCATGTAAATTTTGCGGTGTTAAAACCGGAAAGCCACTACCTGTTGATTGGGAAGAAGCTGAAAAAGTTGCAAATAGTATTAGAATAATGCAGATAAAACACGCTGTTCTAACTAGTGTTGACAGAGATGATTTGAGAGATGATATGGGAAGTAAATTTTGGGTAGAAACAATCAAAAAAATAAGAGAATTAAATCCAGGTATAACCCTTGAAGCATTGATTCCAGACTTTCAGGGAATTCATGAACATATTGACAGACTTGTAAATATAAAACCAGAGGTAATTTCTCATAATATTGAGACTACCAGAAGATTAACCAAAGAAGTTCGTGTTCAAGCAAAATATGACAGAAGTATGGATGTACTTAAGTATATGAAAGAAAGTGGGCAAAGAAGGACTAAATCAGGAATTATGCTTGGTTTAGGGGAAACTAAAGAAGAAGTTATTGAAACTATTCATGATTTAAAAAATGCAAAAGTTGATATTGTTACTATAGGACAATACTTACAGCCAAGCAAAAAACATCTTCAAGTTCAAAGATTTGTAACCCCAGATGAGTTTTTGGAATATAAAGAAATAGGTGAGAAATTAGGATTTAAACACTTTGAAAGCAGTGCACTAGTGAGATCATCATACAGGGCGAGAAAACATATTCAATAGACTAAATTATCCTATCTCTTATTGTTTCTATGAAAATTTTCTCTTCTGAAATATCAACGCTTATCGGCAAATAATATAAATTTTCAATATTGAATTTCCTTAACTTAGAATAATCTTTTTCGGTTGTAATCGTAATGTTATCCTTAAATTTTAGAATATCTTTTTCCTTGTAGTCAAAGTGGTCTGGATATTTAAAGTGTTCAACAGTAATATTCTTGTCTTCCAGAAAACTTATTAAAACTTCAGAATTAACAATACCTGTTACTACGTTGACTTTTTTATTTGATAATTTCATAATATTCAACGTGTTAATAGAAGAATATAGTTCTTCCGAATACTTAATCTTGCTGAAAAAAATATGCTGATTAGAACTTAATTTAACTCTATCAATTAAGTAATTTTTATCACTTTGAGAAAAATTTTCAGGACATTTTGTTATGACAATTGAATCTGCTCTTTTGGAGCCTTTTTTTGATTCTCTTAGACTTCCCCTTGGTAATAAATAATCATTAAAGTATAAATTTGAGTAGTCTGATAATAATAATGAGTAAGTGGGAATTACTTTTCTATGTTGGAAAGCATCGTCTAAAATAATTAGATTCACTCCATGCTCAATAAGCTTATTTATACCTCGTCTTCTTTTTTTATCAACCGCTACACTAATATTTTTAAATTTTGAATAATATTGGAATGGCTCATCTCCAATAGAGTTAGCATCATCAATTTTGGATGCTAAAATAAACCCTTTTGATTTTCGTTTGTATCCCCTACTCAAAACACCAATCTTATATTCTTTAGAAAAATGATTTATCAGAAATTCCACCATTGGTGTTTTTCCAGTGCCACCAACGGTTAGGTTTCCAACACTTATTATAGGGACATCAAAGGAATATGATTTAAGTAATCCAAAATCATACAACTTATTTCTTAAAAAAGTAATTAAATAAAATTGAAGGCTAAGTTTCCAATAAATTATTTTTTTTAT
>FUFK010079515.1_pt1 | contig 16182 bp, 16 predicted proteins | sample 1021851 | NCBI WGS metagenome assembly FUFK01 (sample SAMEA51879418, study PRJEB19060) | metagenome | reverse complement strand
CACTTGAATCTATTTGATAAATTTTCATAAATTAATTATCCAAAATTTTGTAAAAAAGGAAATATATTTAGTAAATAAAAACCTAAAGCCTGTAATTGATTTGTAATGATTAATATCCCTGTTATCAATAATATTGCTCCACCAATTTTCGACACCTTATTTATGTTTTTTTTAAAATTTTTCGAAAATAAAAGAAATTTTTGAATAACGTATCCTGATAGAATAAATGGTACAGCTAAACCAATTGAATAAAATGATAATAGCAAAATACCTTGAAATAAACTTTCTTCGGTTGACGCAAGCACTAAAATTGATCCAAGAATAGGGCCTATACAAGGTGTCCATCCAAATGCAAAAGCCATACCAATTAAAATTGGACTAAAAAGGTTCTTGCTTATGTTAGTTTGAATTCTTTTTTCATAATTTAAAAATTTAAGATTTATCAAACCAATAATATGAAGAGATAAAATGATAATTATTAAACCAGCTACTATTCTCAATTCATAAGAATTTTGTAAGAAAATATTTCCTAAAAAAGTTGAAGCTGCTCCAAAAATTATAAAAACTATAGAAAACCCTATTGTAAATAAAATGATTGGAAATAGATTCACATTTTTTTTTTCAATCAATTCATTTAAAGAACTTCCTGAAATATATGAAATATAACCAGGTATAAGAGGTAAAACACAAGGAGATAAAAAACTTATNAAACCCGCCCCTAAAGCAATAGTTANTTCAATCATTAAGTTTTATATTAATCNTTATAAGGAATAACTTGATGTTTTTGTTGCCCTAATTTATCAATTCCTAAAACAACTTCTTCACCTCCTTTAAGAAAATATGGTGGTTTCATATTTTCTCCAACACCAGGGGGTGTGCCAGTACAACAAATATCACCAGGATGCAAACTCATACACGAACTCATGTATGAGACTAAAGTTTTTACGTCAAATATCATTTTTTCAGTATTGCCAGTCTGCATTCTTTTTCCATTTACATCTAAAAACATATNTANNTTTTGAAAATCTGGTAACTCATCTTTTGTCACAATATACGGACCTATTGGACCAAAAGTGTCAAAACCTTTTCCTTTATCCCAAGTTAAACCTTTATTTTTTTGAAAGTTTCTTTCACTAACATCATTAACAAGAAAAAAACCAAGAACATGATCTAATGCATTTTCAACACTAACATTTATTGCTTTTTTCCCAATCACAAAACCTAATTCAACCTCCCAATCTGTATGATTAGATCCTTTTGGGACAATGATTGGATCATTAGGTCCAGTAATACAACTAGTAAACTTTGAAAAAATTATTGGTTCTTTTGGAATTGGTAAATTTTGTTCTTCAGCATGATCTTTAAAGTTTAATCCTATTCCAATAAATTTAGCTGGTTTTGAAACACAAGCGCCTATTCTTAATTTGGAGTCCAATTTTGGCAAAGCTGAAATTTCAGTATTCTTAATTTTTTCAATTGTATCAAAATTTAATGTCTCTGGATTTAAATCATCTATTACAGATGATAAATCTCTGTAATTATTTTCATTATCGATTAATGCTGGTTTTTCATTTCCAATATTACCAATTCTACATAATTTCATTATTTTTACTCCTTCAATTTAATAATAGGATAAATCATTTATTATTTCAACTTGATGATATGCAAATAATAAACTTATTTAGTAATTTGTTGTTCTTGCTAATCTCGCCGCACCTCTGACACCACTAGCATCTCCAAATTTTGGTTTTAAAAATGTTCCCTCGAATTCGCCTCCAGCGACAAATTTTTTCATTTTTTGTTTAATCTCATCTAAAAAATCAATTTCATTTGAAACACCACCTCCAAAAACAAATACATCTGGGTCTATGATATTTACAACAGTTGCTAACGACATCGCTAGTTGATCTTTATAATTATCAATTAGTTTTTCTGCATCTAAATCAAGTTTTCTGTGCATTTCAAAAATTTTCTGAGCAGGTAAATCTTTTTTAAATTTATTTTTAAATGCTCTAGAAATTCCTAAACCAGCAACATAATTTTCAATTTCCCCAGCTCTTAAGTTTGTTTTTTTTATTTGAATTCCATCAATACAAACACTTGGAATTTGATTATGTCCCCACTCTCCAGTTATCCCATTTGGTCCATTTACTATTCTTTTATCAATAACTAATCCACCACCAACGCCAGAGCCTAAAATTACTCCAAAAACAATCTTATAATGTTTTCCAGATCCATCGATTGCCTCAGATAGAGCAAAACAATTAGCGTCATTTTCACAATAAATTTCTTTACCAATTTCTGCTCTTAAATCTCTCTGTAGAGGTTTACCGTTAATCCAAAAAGAGTTTGGCGCATTTTTAACTAATCCAGTTTGAATAGAATGAATACCTGGATGACAAACACCTACAGGTAACTCTTTTCCAGCTTTTTTTTCTAAATCAATTACTATTTTTTTTATGACTGCTAAAGTATTTTTATAATCTTTAGGAACCTCTATTCTTTCTCTGTGATGTTCATTACCGCTATCGTCTAACAAAACATATTCTATTTTACTAGCTCCAAGATCAATCCCTATTTGCATAAATTATCTCATTATTTTTTGAATTTCTTTATAGGTAAACAATTTTGGTATTTTGCATGAAGTAGTTAATTTAACTGCCTTATTAGTTTTTGCAGAGTTCATAGTTGATTGAATTAAATCAAGAACATGTAAAGATACCTCACCGTTACATCGGTGAATTTTTTTTTTATCAATACAATAAGCCATTTCTGCTAGCCCTACTCCTCTATAATTAGCGTTAGTTGGGGACTCATTTGCTCTAGAACTTTGAGTTCTGATATTTATTCTTCCTAATTTCATATGATTTGTCTTAAATTCTTTCCAAGGATTACCTAATTTTTTACAAACAAAAACTGATCCACCAAACATATTTGGATCAGGGACGATCATTGATCCTTTAGTGCCATAAAGTTCTATATGATTTCTTTGATGGGCAATAACGTCAAAAGAAAGAGTTAATCTAATAATACTTCCATTTTTAAAGATTATAGTTGTAAAATATGTTGTCGGACACTCTACTTTAATTTTTTTTCCTTTTTTTGGTCCAATACCAATTGTTCTAAAACTAGCTCCTCTCATTAAACTTGCGGCTTTAACTTCTTTAGCTGGTCCAAGTAAATTTACTAAAGCAGTAAGATAATATGGACCCATATCAATAACTGGTCCCCCTTCTTTTTTAGCAAACCATGGCTCAGGATTAGGATGATAAGATTGAACACCGGGAAAGGCAAAAATTGCATTTCCTAAATTTACCTTTCCAATGTTCTTATTTTCTAACAATTCTTTAGATTTTTGATTACCACCACCTAAAAATGTATCTGGAGCATTTCCTAAATATAATTTTTTTCTTTTTGAAATTTTTAGTAATTCTTTTCCATCTTTGAGATTAATAGCCAAAGGTTTTTCTGAATAAACATGTTTTCCATTTAATAAAGATTTTTTTGCAATTTGATAATGAACTTTTGGTGGTGTTAAATTTAAAATGATCTCTACTCTTTTATCCTTTAATAATTCATTTACAGACACAGCTTGGATTCTATAGGTCTTAGCACACTTTTTTGCTGCTTCACTCTTTACATCTGCACATTTGATAATTTTGAAGTTATTAAAATACTTATGGGCTCTAAAATAAGTTTCAGCTATATGACCACAACCTATCAATCCAACTTTAAAAACTTTATTCATTTAGTTGATTTATACACCTTGTCTTTGTTTAGCTTTTCCCTCTTTATGTAATTTTAAAGCCTCTTCATTTTCTTTGGTGTTTGGAATTTCTAATGTTGGACTTTCCCAGTAAGCTGATCCCTCTAGCCATTGATATGAATGAGTTTTAATTGAAATAACATAGGTCACATCAGATTTTTTTGCTCTTTTAAATGCTTCTTCTAATTCAGAAATAGAGTTTACTTGCTCAGATTTAGCTCCCATGCTTTCTGCATGTTTAGCAAAATCAACACCAACTAGATTTGGTGTATTAGAACTTTCTAGTAAACAATTATATTCTTTTCCACCTTTAAAGAGTTGAAGTCTATTAATTACAGCGTGACCACCATTGTCACAGACGATGATGATTAATTTATTATTTGTTATAACCGAGGAATAAATATCAGAATTATATAATAAGTATGAACCGTCTCCAACGAATGCAATTACATCTTTATTTGGATTGGCCATTTTAATCCCGAGAGCTCCAGAAATTTCATAACTCATACAACTAAATCCCCACTCTGTTTCATGAGTATTTAATTCTCTTGGTCTCCAAACTTGAACCACTTCTCCAACCAAACCACCTGCTGCTGTTACAGCAATATCCGAGGGATCTGAATTTCTATAAATTGCACCAACTGCATGAGCATAGCTTGGTAATTTTTGATTTGTTGGACCACTTTCTTTATCAACGTATTCATTCCAGGATTTTAATTCATCTCTAGACTTTTTATACCAATCATCATTTGCTTTCCAACTTCCTAAAGCATTTGAAAGTTCGATTAATGAAACTTTTGCATCCCCAACCACGGCTTGAGCTAAATGTTTATTTGCATCATGTCTTGTTATATTTAATGAAACTAATCCAAAATCCGGATTTTCAAAATTTGCCCACGAGCCTGTTGTAAAATCAGCTAATTTAGTTCCAACGGCTATTGCAAGATCAGTTTTTTTTGCAAAATTATTTGCCGCTTTACCGCCTAAACCTCCAATAGGTCCAAGAAAATGTGAATGATCTCTTTTCATAGTAGAATACCCCATCACTGTTTGAGTAACAGGTATATTATGTTTAATTGCAAAGTTTCCTAATTCTTCCATAGCATCTGAATAAAAAACGCCCCCACCAGAAATTATTATTGGATTTTTGCAACTTTTAATTTTCTCTGCTGCTTTCTTAATTTCAAAATCATCTGGTTTTGGTCTTCTAATGTTGTGAACTCTCTCTTTAAAAAACTCTTCTGGATAATCAAACGTTTCACCTTGAGTATCTTGACATAAAGATAAACAAGCTGGACCAGCATCAGCAGGATCTATCATTAATTGAATAGCTTGTGGTAAAGATTGCAAAATTTGTTCTGGTCTTGTAATTCTATCAAAATATCTCGTAACTGATTTGAAAGCATCATTTGCAGTTATTCCTGGATTATTAAAATGTTCAACTTGTTGAAGAACAGGATCCGGCATTCTATTTGCATATGTATCACCAGGTAAAAATAATATTGGTATTCTATTACTCATAGCAACGGCTGCTGCTGTAAGCAAATTTGTAGATCCCGGTCCAACTGAACTTGTAGCGATAAAAATTTGTTTTCTTCTTTTGGCTCTTGAGTATGCTACTCCAGTCAAAGCCATATTCTGCTCGTGATGGCCTCTATAAGTCGGAAGTTTATCTTTATTTTCTTCTAAAGCTTGACCTAGACAAGCAACATTTCCATGACCAAAGATACCAAACACTCCAGGAAAAAGTGGTTGTTTTTTACCATCAATTAATATTTTTTGAGCAATTAAGTGCTTAACTATTGCATGAGCACATGTAAGCTTTAATTTTTTCATAATTGAGTATATAAAACAAAATTATAAATTAATTTCACTAAAAAACTTAGAAATATTTTTATGTACGAAAAATTTGGGCAATTCATTGATGGGAAGTGGCAAAAATCTGAGAAAAATGAAACTTACGAAGTAATCAACCCTGCAACTGAGGAAATAATTGGTAAAGCGTCTAAAGCTGGAAGATCTGATGTTGAAAAGGCTCTTAAATCTGCAGAAAAAGGATTGAAAGTTTGGAGAAACACAGCCCCATGGCAAAGATCTAATATAATAAGAAAAATAGCAGACAAGATAAGGGAAAAGCAAAACGTTCTCGCAAAATGGTTAACTTTAGAAGTTGGAAAGCCTTTAGCAGAGGGTGTAGGTGAAGCTGGAGGAGCTGCTGATATATTTGAATGGAATGCTGAAGAAACAAAAAGAATATATGGCCAAACTGTAGAAAGTCGATTTCCAAATACTAGAGTCCATGTTTATTATCAGCCAGTTGGTGTAGTTGCTGCATTAGTACCATGGAATTTTCCATTAATATTAGCATCAAGAAAAATATCAACTGCTCTTGCTGCAGGTTGTTCAGTGATTTGTAAACCAGATGTAATTACACCTGGAACCGTAATGGAATTGGTTGATATTTGTAGGGAAAGTGGAGTACCTGAAGGGGTCGTAAACTTGCTTTCTGGTGATCCAGCATCTGTTTCGGAACAACTTATAGAGTCGGATATTGTTAAAAAAGTTTCTATTACTGGTTCTACTAGAGTTGGAAAACTAATTTTGAAAAAAGCTGCAGATAAAGTTCAAAGAGTTACCATGGAATTAAGTGGTCATTCGCCTTTTATTGTTTTTGAGGACTCAAATATAGATACTGTAGCTGACATGGCGATTACAGCAAAATTTAGAAATAATGGTCAAGTTTGTATATCTCCTAATCGATTTTATATTCAAGAGAGTAAAAAAGATGAGTTTATAAATAAATTTATAGAAAAAACTAAAAAGCTTAAAATAGGAAATGGTTTAGATGAAGGTGTTCAGCTTGGACCAATGACAACAGCAAAAAGACTTAGTGAAATTGAGGAGCTTGTTGAAACAACAAAAAAAGAAGGTGCTAAAGTTTTACTAGGTGGAAAAAGACCATCTGGTTTTAATAAAGGTTATTTTTATGAGCCTACTGTGTTTGATAATGTAAAAGATGATTTTACAATCATGAAACAAGAGCCTTTTGGACCACTAGTTCCTATGCTGTCATTCAAAACTTTCGATGAGGTAATTGAGAGAGCTAATGATAATGATTTAGGTTTATGTAGTTATGTTTATACAAACTCAATGGAGCAAGCTCACAAGGCTTCTGAGTTAATGGAAACTGGATGTGTTGCAGTTAATACAGCCGCTGTAGCAGTTGCTGAAGCACCTTTTGGAGGAATTAAACAGACTGGTTATGGTCGTGAAGGTGGATCAATGGCAATTAAAGATTATTTAAATATTAAATATACTCATCTCGGTCTTAAAAATTAAATGAGAGAAAATAAAATAAAAAAGATGATGAATGAGGGTAAACCAGTCATCAATGGTTGGCTTCAAATACCAAGNACCGTGTCTGCAGAGGCAATGGCTCATCAGGGTTGGGACTCTTTAACTATAGATATGCAACATGGTTTAGTTGATTATTCAAATGCTCTTCCAATGTTGCAAACTATTTCATCTACAAATGTAACTCCATTAGCAAGAGTTAATTGGAATGAACCAGGTCAAATAATGAAAATATTAGATGCAGGTTGTTATGGAATCATTTGTCCAATGGTCAGTAACAAAGAAGAGGCTGAAAAATTTGTACAAGCTTGTATGTATCCACCTAATGGATATAGAAGTTTTGGACCAGTAAGAGGACTTATTTACGGGGGATCTGATTATGCTAAACATGCAGATCAAGAAATGCTTAAGTTTGCAATGATAGAAACTAAAGANTCTTTAGACAAGCTTGATGAAATAATGTCTGTAAAAGGTTTAGACGGTATTTATATTGGGCCAGCGGACCTAAGTTTAGCTATTGGTGAAGAACCAGGATTTGATAAACCGGAAAATTCAAAAGCATATTCTCAAATTCTAAAAATTTTAGAGCATGCTAAAAAAAATAAAATTTTTGCAGGTATTCATAATGGTACGCCTGAATATGCTTTAAAAATGATTGATAAAGGATTTAATTTTGTAACTATTGGAGCAGATCAAAGAGCTATGAGTACTGGTGCTAAAGCAATAGTTGATAAAATGAAAGGCTCATCAAATAAAAAAGAAGAGTCAAAAGCATATTAAAAAGTGCCAGAAAAAAAGAAAATTCTTGTAATTCAAAACATTCATCAAGAAGGTATAAATTTGCTCAAAGGTAATTCCAGTTATGAATTTGAGATCTTTGATGAAATTAATGAGGACTTGAAACAGAAAATAGTTGATTGCGATGCAATCTCAATAAGAACAGCAAAATTACCTAATGAAATAATTAGCTCTGCTAAAAAACTTCAGGTTATTTCAAGACACGGCGTTGGTTACGATAATATTGATCTTAAAAGCACAAAGGAAATTGGAGCAACCTTAACTATAACAGCAACTGCTAATGCTGTTGCGGTAGCAGAACATGTGATGTTTATGCTTTTAAATATTTCAAAAAGAAAAGATATGTACGATCAATCAGTAAAATTAGGAAAATTTAATGACAGAAATAAATTACCAAAAACAATTGAACTCTGGGGAAAAAATATTTTAATTGCTGGTTTTGGTAGAATTGGACAAGCATTGATAAAAAGATGTTTGGGTTTTGAAATGAATGTTTATGTTTATGACCCTTATATAAATGATGAAAAAATAAAATCTTTGGGTGGAAAAAAAGTAAATGATTTAAAAGAAGCAGTTAAAGAGATGGATGCTATCTCTTTACATATGCCTCTTAACGATGAGACAAAAAATATTGTAAACTATGATCTTTTAAGATCTATGAAAACAAATTGTATTGTTGTTAATGCAGCTAGAGGTGGAATTATTAATGAAGTTGATTTAGATAAAGCATTAAGAGAAAATCTAATCTTTGGTGCAGGTTTAGATGTATTTGAGACAGAACCACCTAAGTCTGATAACCCATTACTTAAAAATGATAAAGTTTTTTTAAGTCCTCACACTGCAGCATTCACTGAAGAATGTATGATAAGAATGGGAAAAGAAACAATACAAAATATTATTGATTTTTTTGAAAAAAAATTAGACAAATCTAAAATAATTAAACTTTAATTATGCGAATAAATTTTAAAAATTTTGGTCTTTTGGAAGCTTTAGTAACTATGTCAGTCATCTATGTTGTTGGAATGCTTATATGGACAGCAAGTACCAGACCTGCGGTTGAGGCAAAAGCAAATCTGGTAAAAGAAAATCATCAAAAAGTTGTAGATTTTATAAATGGCGAAATAAATAATTGTGGAAATAATGATGAGGATAAGAAAACTATTTGGGGTGATGCCTGCAATGAAGAATGGATTTCATCAAAAATAGTAAACTATATAAATAATAATTTAAATATTGAAAATCCTTTTTCAACAGACTCAAAAGTAAAAACTGATCCAGATCCAAGAATTAAAGCTGAAGGAAAAGCAGGACAATCAGTAGAGATGGGAGTAATTTTTGTTATGTCATCAAATTTTTTATCTGAACCTGGTTCTGAATGGGTTGTGGGAACATGTTTTAAATCCCCATGTGTTGCAGCAGGTAACAACGAATTAACTTCGCTTTATAGATAATTAATTTTTGAAAACTTCAATTTTAGATTTACTCAAAGTCTCAGTTAAATATTTATAACCTATCTTTGCATACTCAAATGGATTAGCTTTTGCTGGATCTTGTTCAGCTTCTACTACCAACCAACCTGAATAATTATTCTTTTTTAAAACTTCAAATAATGGTTCGTAATCGATACAACCATCACCTGGAACAGTAAATGCACCTTCAAGAAAAGCTGCTCTAAAACTCAAATTTTCTTTTAAAGATTTTTCAAGAACATCTTTTCTTATATCTTTACAATGAACATGAAAAAGTCTCTCATTATAATTCTCTAATATCGATTTAGAGTCCCCTTTTGCAAAGAGCATATGACCTGTATCCAGAGTTAATTTAACGCTATCATGTGTATTATCTAAAAGTCTTTCTGTATCTCTTTGTGTCTCAATAATGGTGCCCATGTGATGATGATATGCTAATGGCATTCCTTGATCTTCAAGATATTTTCCCATTTCTGAAATTTTATTGCAAAATCCGTCCCATTCATCTTTTTCCATTTGAGGTCTTGTTGATAATTTTCGATTAGGATCTCCTTGAATTGATCCAGATACTTCTGCAAACACTATGCAGGGTGAATTACACTCTTTAAACAATTTTAATTGTTCTTGGATTAGTTTTTTTTCTTCCTCTACTGTATTTTTTCTTAAATTTGCTCCATACCAACCTGAGCAAAGTTGAAGATTAAACTGACTTAATTTTGGAAGTAATTCTGATGATTTTTTTGGAAACTTTCCGCCAGACTCAATTCCAATGTATCCTGCTTGACTCGCTTCATCTAAACATTGTTCTAATGATGTGTCGCCACCTAGTTCTGGCATGTCATCGTTACTCCATGCTATTGGTGCTACTCCTAATTTTACTGACATAATAATTATTTTTAGTTAAAATATCTTTTAATACAAATTTTAAATGATTGATATAGCTTTATTTGGTCTTGGAAGAATTGGTATTATGCATGGCAAGAATTTGATGCGTAATAAAGATTTTAATCTAAAATATGTTTATGATATCGATAAAAATTTAACAAAGAAATATTCAAAAATACTCAAAGCAGAGAGTGTTGATAATCCAAATATAATATTTAAAGATAAAAAAATTAGGGCTGTCTTTATAGCATCAACAACAAATACTCATATTAAATTTATTCTTGAGGGGGTTAAAAATAAAAAAATAATCTTTTGTGAAAAACCATTAGATTTAAGTATAAAAAAAATAAATGAGTGTAAAAAGAAAATTAAAAACCTAAATCCAAAAATTCAGCTTGGTTTCAATAGAAGATACGATCCAGGTCATAACAACCTTAAAAAACAATTATTGAATGGTAAGATTGGAAAATTAGAAAAAATTATAATTACAAGTAGAGATCCTGCACCACCTTCAATTAAATACTTAAAAGAGTCAGGTGGAATATTTAGAGATATGATGATACATGATTTTGATTTAGTACGTTTCTATCTTGGAAAAGATGAACCCTTAAAATTAATTGCATCAGGTAGCAACATCTCAGATAAAAGATTTGATAAAATCAGAGACTTTGAGTTGGCATCGTGTATGATTCAATCTAAAAATGGTGTTCAATGTATAATTACAAACTCAAGGCATTGTAGTTTTGGATATGATCAACGTGTTGAAATATTTGGATCTAAAGGAATGATCATATCTGAAAACATAAGAGAGAACGAAACATCATTTTATTCATCAAATTCAACTTCAAACAAATCTCCTTTGCTAAATTTTTTTATTGAGAGATATAAAGATGCATATAAAAAACAATTGAATGATTTTTCAAAATTTATTAATAAAAATATTCGCCCACTTGCAGAATTTGAGGAAGGTAGACGTGCTTTAATAATGGCAAATGCTGCGAAAAAATCTCTCGGTTCTAAAAAGTTTGAAAAACTTACTTTCTAATTGAATCAACTAACACTAGAACACAACCTATCATCTTTACAACCAAATAATATTTTGATTAGATTTTGTTTTTAAAAGTTAACTTTAATTAAAGGGGAATAATGAAAACAATTAAAAACTTTATTTTAGCTTTAGTTGCATGGGCTATGATGTCTGTGTCTGCTTTAGCTGTAGATATAATTGTAGTTTCTCACGGTCAAGCTAATGACCCTTTTTGGTCAGTTGCTAAAAACGGAGTAGATGCTGGATGTAAAGATATGGGAGTATCTTGTAAATATACTGCACCTGCTACTTTTGACATGGTGGAAATGGCAAAACTAATTGACAATGCTGTATCACAAAAACCGAAAGGTATCGTGATTACATTACCAGATGCTGCTGCTTTAGGAAAATCTGTTAAAGCTGCAATTGCTGCTGGTATTCCAGTTATTTCAATGAACTCTGGTTCTGATGACTATGCATCTTTAGGAATAAGTGCTCATGTTGGTCAAACTGAGTTTGAAGCTGGTGTAGGTGGTGGACAAAAAATGAAAGCTGCCGGTGGAAAAAAAGCATTATGTGTTAACCATGAAGTTGGTAACGTTGCACTAGATAGAAGATGTGCAGGTTTCAAAAAAGGATTTGGTGGATCAGTAGATATTTTAGGTACATCAAATGACCCAACAGAAATTCAAAAAGCTGTTGCTGCGAAATTAGGTGGTGGATATGACACTATCTTAACTTTAGGTGCTGGTTTATCTGGTGAAGCAGCTCTAAAAGCTTTAGAGGCTTCTGGAAAAGTTGGTAAAGTAAGACTTGGAACATTTGATATGTCTCCAAATATGTTAAAAGCTGCTGCTGCAGGAAAAGTAGAGTTTTTAATTGACCAACAACAATACCTACAAGGTTACCTACCTATTGCTATCTTTGGACAATACATGAGATGGGGAACAATGCCAGCTGGTGTGGTAATGACTGGACCTGGATTTGTAACTCCTGACAATGCGTCTAAAGTTATAAAGTGGGCAGCTCAAGGTTATAGATAAAAAATAATTTAAAGGCCTGACTGAATATCAGTCAGGCCTTTTTTTTTGGCGTTTTTTAAATTATAGTTTTTTATGTCTGTAAAATCTCAAAGTATCGAATCTAAGAAAGAAACTGGAAAAGATGAAAGACTTAAAAAAATTTCTCCGCTAAGAGTATTATTGAATAGACCTGAGCTTGGAGCTTTAGGTGGAGCAATATTAGTATTTATATTTTTTGGAATAGTTGCTGGTGACACAGGAATGTTTAGTGCTTATGGTACACTAAATTTTTTAGATGTGTCAGCAAACTTAGGTATCATTGCGATTGCAGCTGCTATGTTAATGATTGGAGGAGAATTTGATCTTTCAATAGGATCTATGATTGGGTTCGCTGGGATATGTATAGCTATTCCAGCAATTTATTGGGGTTGGCCATTGTGGACTAGTATTATTTTTGCTTTTGCGATGGCAGTGTTAATTGGATATTTTAATGGAATAATGGTTGTAAAGTCTGGACTTCCATCTTTTATAGTTACGCTTGCAATGTTGTTTATCTTAAGAGGTGCTACTTTAGCAATTACAAGATTGATAACAGGTAGAACTCAAGTCCCAGGATTACGAGTATTAATTGAAGATGATCCAATAGCATGGATATTTGCCACTGATACTTTTCAATGGCTCTTCACCTGGCTTGGATCAATGAAGCTAATTGAATTAAGAACTGATGGAACTCCTTTAGCAACTGGCATCCCACCATCGGTAATATGGTTTATAGCTTTAACTTTATTTGCAACTTGGATACTTATGAAAACAAGATATGGAAATTGGATCTTTGCTTCAGGTGGAGACAAAGTAGGTGCAACAAATGTTGGAGTGCCTGTTGGAAGAGTTAAAATAAGTTTATTTATAGGAACTGCAGTTGCTTCGACTATATTTGCGTGTATTCAAGTTTTAGATGCCGGCTCTGCCGACACTATGAGAGGGACATTAAAAGAATTGGAAGCAATAGCTGCTGCAGTGGTAGGTGGATGTTTATTAACTGGAGGGTATGGGTCAGCTATAGGAGCTGCATTAGGCGCAATAATTTTTGGTACAGTTTCTATGGGTATATTCTATACAGATGTAGATACAGATTGGTTTAAAGTATTTTTAGGAGCAATGATGTTAATTGCTGTTGTATTTAACAATTATATCAGAAAAAAAGTTACGGAGACTAAATAATGTCTGAGTATTTAGTTCAATTTAATAATATCAGCAAATTTTTTGGAAAAGTAATCGCTTTAAAAGACGTTACTATGAAATTAAAAAAAGGAGAAATCATGTGTCTTTTAGGTGATAATGGTGCTGGAAAATCAACTCTAATCAAAACATTAGCTGGTGTTCATAAACCTGATGAAGGTGAGATTATTTTTGAAGATAAAAAAATTATTTTTGACTCACCAAGAGATGCATTGGATATCGGTATAGGTACAGTGTATCAAGATTTAGCTTTAGTTTCATTGATGAGTGTTACTAGAAATTTTTTTATGGGAAGAGAACCTCAAAAAGGTTTACCATTCTTTAAAACATTTGATATTGAAAAAGCTAATAAAATTGCTGCAGAAAGAATGGGTCAAATTGGTATTGATGTTAGAGATCCTTCTCAAGCAGTTGGGACAATGTCTGGCGGTGAAAGACAATGCTTGGCAATTTCAAGAGCAATATATTTTGGCGCAAAAGTTTTAGTTTTAGATGAGCCAACTTCTGCACTAGGAGTTCATCAAGCCTCTATGGTTTTAAAATATATAGTTAAAGCAGCCTCTCAAGGTTTAGCTGTAATATTGATTACACATAATGTTCATCATGCTTATCCAGTTGGAAATAGTTTTACAGTTTTAAATAGAGGAAGAAGCATGGGTACATTTAAAAAAGATGATATTTCAAGAGAAAAACTTCTAAGTATGATGGCTGGTGGTGAAGAATTAAATAAACTAGAAGTTGAATTAAAAGAAATGGATAGAATTGCTAGTAATTAATTTATTAATCATACTAGGAATTCCCAAAATACATATCTCGTCACAATTAAATTTGTTATAATTTTTTTTAAAAAAGGAGGGGTTAATTATGAAAGCATATATAATGGGAAATTATACTGCAAAAGCTTTTCAAGGATTTCTTAAAGATCCAGCNAGTGATAGAAAAGCTGTTGTTAAACAACTTACTGAAGCCATGGGTGGAAAAATGCACAGCATGGATATTGTAAGAGGATCTTTTGACTTCATAGTTGTTACAGATGTACCAAGCTTTGATGATTTTGCTGCTATTAAATTAGTTGTTGAAGCTTCTGGTGCAGTTGAAAACTTAACAATGTTAGAGGCTATTGATTTTGGTAAAGCTACAGCAAAAGCAAGTAAAATTGGTTATAAAGCTCCAGGCCAATAAAAAAGAATTTTTAACTTCCAGTTTAATACTGGAAGTTAAATTCAATTATCATTTTCCCGCTGCGTTTACAACGTAGTAAGATACAATATCTATTTCTTCTTTAGTTAGAATTTCACCTTCTCCAAAAGCTGGCATAACTCCTAATCCATGGGTAACCATGTCTGTAACAGACTCGATTGTCATGCTTACAGTATCTAAATTAGGTCCTATATTACCTACAGAACCTGCTGCCTTTAAAACATGACAAGCAGCACATCCAGCAGTTTCATTAAAAATTTCTAATCCTTTTTTCATTTTTGCTTCATCAGCAAAAGTATTTACACTAATAGTAATGGATACAAAAAAAGAGATTAATAAAAATTTTAAAATTTTCATTAATTAACTTTAAAACTTTTTATAGTTTTATACTACTGTAATATTTACGCTATGATCCTTCCAACCATTATGAGCATAACCTCTTCTATTTTCCATTCTNAANTCTGGCTGNTTNTCNNNACCATTNGANGCTAAACTNGCAATATTATANGTTCCAGCNNNTAAAGTTGTNTCTAAAACAAACTGTCTCCAAGCATATTTTCCTAAATTNGGNCCAATNAATTTTGCTNTTTTCCANCTACNGCCNCCATCNACTGATACCNTAACACTTCTTACTTTTTTNGTNCCACCCATAGCNACACCNACTATTTGAACTTTTCCTGCTTTCACAGTTCCAGTTTCATCTGTAGGACGTGTTATCCATGATTTAACCGGCATCTCCCAACAAGATGGATATTGAGATCCTTTTTTTCCAATTGGAGAAATTCTATAACTTGATTTCATATACTTAACAGATGACTCTTTTGTAGTGAAAGCTACTTTTCCAAGATGTTTTACATTGTTGATACCAAAATAACCAGGAGTTACCATTCTTAATGGACCTCCATGTGCATTAGGTAATGGAACACCATTCATTTCCCAAGCAAGCATTGCATCTTTAAAAACTTTTTTCGGTACAGATCTTTCAATCATTGCTTTTTTGGGATCTAATCCTGTAGGTTGGTGATCAACACCTGCTGATGTCATATAAACTGCATCACCGTTTATTCCTCCACAAGCTTCAACAACAGTTTTCATTGGAACACCAGTCCATAATACACATGCAGCAGCACCTGTTTTCCATTGTGAACCTCTAGGCTTATGTTTAAAAAATCCTCTTCCATTTCCTGAACACTGTAAGATTGTAGCCATAGTCTCATGACCTAATTTTTGAAGTTGCGCTATTGTAAAAGTTTTAGGATTTTTGACACCTTCTATTGAAACTTTCCAATCCATTCTATTTCCAATTTGCTCATCAGTCATTGTAGGCATATTATTTCTGATATAAATATTTCGATTAGGAGTGATTAAACTTTCACCAATGGCGCTTCTATGAGTTTCAATACCTTTGTCAGAATGCACTAT